>MDTG01017129.1_pt1 | contig 74378 bp, 62 predicted proteins | sample 811421 | NCBI WGS metagenome assembly MDTG01 (sample SAMN05326645, study PRJNA326480) | marine metagenome | isolation source: seawater | place: Pacific Ocean: South East | collected 2011
TGGCGATGATTTCAGTGATCTCCAAAGATTTCCTTTGGAGCTTCTTCAATCATTAGCCCCATTTAGTTCGTTCCAAACTTAAATTATGAAAATGGCCATACTTTTAGACAAAAAAATAATATTTTAACAGGTTTATGTATTATGCCGGACATTCAGACTATTATTATTTCTTAAATACGGCTTGTGCTATACGTCGTACAGTTTTAGATTTTCCCATTGTATAATAGTGAATGCAAGGCACACCAAATTCTACCAATTCTTTTGATTGCTGAATTGCCCACTTTGTTCCTACCTCCCTCGTTTCCTCATTGCTTGTGCACTGTTCTAATTGATCAGTTAGTTCTGAAGGCAAGTCGATATTAAAAAACTTAGGTAAAAAGGTAATGTGACGCAGCGATTCAATCGGTTTTATTCCCGGTATAATTGGGACATCTATACCTGCATCTCGACAAGCTTTTACAAATGCAAAAAACTTTTTATTATCGAAAAATAGCTGTGTTACTACATAGTGAGCTCCGGCATCAATTTTTTCTTTTAGCCTTCTAATGTCAGCTTGCATATTCGGAGATTCAAAGTGCTTTTCCGGATAGCCGGCTACACCAATTGAAAAGTTGGTTGGGGTAGCATTTTCAATGTTCTCGTCAATATACTTTCCTTGATTTAAGTCTACTATTTGTCTTACCAAATCAACGGCATATTTATTACCTCCATTTTCCGGAATAAAGTGTGGTTCAGTTTTAATAGGGTCTCCTCTTAGAGCTAAAACATTATCAATTCCGAGAAAATTTAAATCTATGAGTGCATTTTCTGTTTCTTCTCTGGTAAAGCCGCCACAAATTAAATGAGGTACAGCTTCAATGTTGTATTTATTTTTTATAGCAGCACAAATTCCAACTGTACCCGGACGTTTTTTAATGGCAATTTTCTCCAAATAGCCTTTCTCTCGCTTTTTATAAATAAATTCCTCTCTGTGATAAGTTACATTTACAAAAGCAGGATCAAACTCCAACAGAGGGTCTATTCCATCGTATATGGACTGGATGCTTTTTCCTTTTAGTGGAGGAAGTATCTCAAATGAAAATAATGTTTTCTTCGTATTTCTAAGTCGTTCGATCACTTGCACGGCAAAAAAATTAGTTGGCAAATATACAAAAGCCCTCTTCACTGAAAAGGGCTTTTGCTTAAGTAGTTTAAGTAGTAGGTAGTAGTTACGTTAATGTTAATCTCTAATGATGGTGAAAGAACCTTTAAATATTCCGTAAGATTCATCGTTAATATCTAGAACGTAGAAGTATGTACCTGCTGGGTAATCTTCACCATCCCAATCATTATAATAACTATCGTCTTCGTAAATTAATTTACCCCAACGGTTAAACACTTGCAATTTACTTCCGGGGTAAAGCTCTAATAAATCAAATGCTAAATAGTCGTTTACGCCATCGCCATTTGGAGTAAATACGTTGGTTGGCTTTATAATAACTTCACATGCTTGTGCAATGTTAGAAACCGGACCATAACGACAAACCGCATCTTCAGGGACTTCGTTGTTATATGGTCTTGACTGAAGAGTCATTTGAGCACCGTTTACATCATGGTAAATTCCATATTCTCCATTCGCTTCTTCCCACGGACCTTCGTTTCCTGCCATGTCAATAGCTCTGGCTTCATAACCATCAGCTCCTTCAACTACACTCCAGCCGAAAGTTTGTTTAACAACTCCATTCTCAAAAGTTACTTCCTGACAAGCATTTTCTGGAGAATATAAACTATCTGCTACATTAATATAAACCGAATCTTTTCCTACACAGTAGGTGCCAACCATAGTACTTTTATTTACCACAAGTTTATATTCACCTCTTTTGTCAATCATCATCGTATCGGTATCGTTTCCTACAACTAATTCGTCGTTATAATACCATTCATAAGTCATGCTGTCAGGAACTAGGTAATCATAATCGTTGCGAAGAACATATTGCTCACCCGGGCAAATGGTAGAATCATTTCCAATATTTGCTTCTACGGTTTCTTTAACAACAATAAAAGTGTCGGATTCAATACAAGTCCAGCCTTGGATTTCTAAAGGTACATTTGAAATAAAGAAGTTGTAACGGTTAACCATAGCACCCGGAATTTCTATACTTGTCTTGCCGACTTCTATAACCGTCCATTTGCTACTGTCTGATATATCTGCCTTATTACGGTCAATGGGGAATTCACTGAAAGCTTCCCAGCTATAGTCTTCTGTACGTGCATTATGTTTTGATCTCATACTGTCTAAGTCAACCAAAGGCCAATCATCATCAGGACATAAATCATAATCAGGTACTTCAACCGGAGGATTGTTGTATTTAGTAAGTAAGAAATTATCAGTATCATAACAGATTCTTTCTAAAATAGTATCACCCGTAAATGGGTCGTAAATACTAAAGTCTAAACCTGCACCTACCTGCCAAATCACATCAGTTACTTTTGTGTTTGGGTTATTATCATCCTCCACCCATACATCATATATAGACTTTCTAGCTCCACCTTGAACTTTGTATGCACTATCACCAGGCAGAATTGTGTCAATTTTTGAATTAGGATCAAGTGGGTTTTGTCTCCAGGTAAAAAAGGCCTTGCCATAACCATAAGAGTTACCTGTAATGAAACCTGTGGGAACTTTTATACCTTTATGTCCCAGTTTTTTATTAATATTCGCAGGATCGCAATATACTGTATCAGTGTATGGGTGTTCGTAAGTATAGTTGTTGTTTACATAAAGCTTCACCCATGGGCTGTCAATTGGTAAGTCAAAATCACAGCGATTTAATATAGTTGTTGAGTCATTGCTACCATAGCGAAAAAAGATATTGTACTCTCCCGGACCAATAGGGTCGTGAAGCCCTATTGTAATTTGGTCAAACTCACCTTCTGGAGTACAGTTTGGATAATAAACAGTATCAATTACAGTAAAAATTGAGTCTGTCCCACCATAAGTATATCCAATTCTAAAGTCATTTTTGTCAAGTGTATTGCAGTACATCGGGTTTGAAAGCTGAAAAGTCATTAGAGTTGTTCCACAATCAAATTCATAAGCATCTTCGGTTGAATTGTAGTTTGAGATCAAATCATATTGTCCGGATTGGTTGTTGTATACGCTGTCAACACCAACAAAATCAGGTAAGAATGGGTCGCAATCATCATCGAAAATAATTCGATAATCTATTTGAATGGTTGAGATTCGAATAGAAGAAGAAACCAAACGATTTTGGCCTTGAACATTTTCTATTCTGTTCCAGGTTCTGGTTTCAGTAATCTTAATTGAAGTTGCAGATGTGAAAATATCTTCGGGTGTAAATGAAAGAACCCCATTTGACGTTAAATTGATTTTATCTTTAGAAGGGAAGGGCTCACTAAATTTTGGGAACATAGGGTCGTAAGTTACTCTCTGTAATAGCCCATCATTTACAATTGCAAATCCATAACTCAAGTTATCTACTTTTCCATTAGCATTGTCAGGGTCTACAGCTGGAAACTCATAATTATACCTTTTGTCTATTCCGGAACAAAAAGAGAGTACCGGATGAGGTCTCAAAAATTCAGGTGAAGAAGTAGGGGGAGGGTTTACTCTTTTATCATTTGAGTTGTTTGGATTAACTATTGTATCTTCACAAGGAAGATTGTTTAGTGTTGTTCGAACTGAAAAAGTTTGACCCGGAAAAATATTGTTGTTTTCATCTGAGCGATATTGACCGGCATAAAAGAACTCCCAAGAGTCATTTCGGGGTAGCTTTATAGGTGTAGTGGTTTTATACCATCCATACTCAGTTTGCACCTGATTACCTACCAAGCAAAATTGGTCAACTACTCCGTCATCATAAAGTTCGACAGGAATTGCAGAGAAAGGAATGTTTAAATCAAGATTTCTTATTAATACATTCTTTGAGGTTGCTAAATCAGCACCGCCCGGAATATAATCTCTATAGAATTTAAGTTCTACATGATAAAGGGTACTGTCGTTACATGTGCTATTATCCCCATCTGGCACATAATCTACAAACTCTAAACTCACATAACCAGCAGCCCATATTTCAGACTGAGCAACAGCTTTTTGCGAAAAGGTTAAAATAAATAATCCAATAGCTAATAAAGCAAATATCTTTTTCATCAATAAAATGATTTAATTAATAGTTCTAGCAGAATTTGTAAAGAAACGTAAATTTATATTTTTTTACAATACTTCAGCACAATTCTAAGTCTTTTGACGCAACAAAAAATCTTTTAGTTGCATTGTACTACTTATATTATTTGGAATTTATAAAACACTAAATTTGCCGCACGAAATTATAGAGATGGAGCAGATTAGAAATTTTTGCATTATTGCACACATTGATCACGGGAAAAGCACCTTGGCAGACCGTTTGTTAGAAAAAACAAACACCATTACCATGCGCGAGCTTCAAGCGCAAACGCTTGACGACATGGACTTGGAGCGCGAGCGTGGTATTACAATTAAAAGTCATGCTATTCAAATGAACTATGTTAAGGATGATAAAAAATACATCCTTAATTTGATTGATACACCCGGTCACGTTGATTTTTCTTATGAAGTTTCTCGTTCCATTGCAGCTTGTGAGGGAGCTTTATTAATTGTTGATGCATCGCAAGGAATTCAAGCACAAACTATCTCAAATCTATATTTAGCCTTAGAACACGATTTAGAAATTATTCCGGTTTTAAACAAAATAGACCTTCCTAGCGCAATGCCCGAAGAAGTAAAAGATCAAATTGTAGATTTAATCGGTTGCAATCGTGATGATATTTTAGCAGCCAGTGGAAAAACCGGCGAGGGGGTTGAAGGAATTCTCGAAGCGATCGTTAATCGTGTTCCGCATCCTGTTGGCGACCCAAACGCACCACTACAGGCATTGGTTTTTGATTCTGTATTTGATTCCTATAGAGGAATTCACGCATATTACAAAGTGATTAATGGTGAAATCAAAAAAGGAGATAAAGTAAAGTTCGTCAACACCGGAAAAGAGTACGATGCCGACGAAGTGGGTGTGCTTAAGCTTAAGAAAGAGCCTCGTAATGTCATAAAAACCGGGGATGTGGGATATATCGTTTCCGGGATTAAAACAGCCAAAGAGGTTAAAGTAGGAGATACCTTAACCACGGTAAAAAATCCATGTGATAAAGCGATTCAGGGTTTTGAGAATGTTAAGCCTATGGTTTTTGCAGGAATTTACCCTGTTGACACTGATGAGTATGAAGAGCTGAGAGATGCTATGGAGAAATTGCAACTCAACGATGCTTCTTTGACGTTTGAACCCGAATCTTCCGCTGCACTTGGTTTTGGATTTCGTTGCGGTTTCTTGGGCATGCTTCACATGGAGATTATTCAGGAGCGTTTAGAACGTGAATTCAAAATGACGGTAATAACTACTGTACCTAACGTATCTTACCATGCCTTTTTAGTCAGAAACCCCGAAGAAAAAATTATAGTTAATAACCCTTCAGATTTGCCGGAAAGCACCTTGCTTGAGCATGTTGAAGAGCCATACATTAAAGCTCAAATTATTACAAAAGCCGATTATGTCGGTCCGGTAATGAATCTTTGTATTGAAAAAAGAGGAGAACTTCAGAATCAAGTTTATTTAACTACCGACCGGGTTGAATTGACTTTTCATATTCCGCTTGCAGAAATTGTTTTTGACTTTTATGATCGATTAAAAACCATTTCAAGAGGCTATGCTTCCTTTGATTATCATCCTATTGGATATCAAAAATCCGCATTAGTAAAAATGGACTTACTCCTTAACGGCGATCAAGTTGATGCGCTGTCTGCTTTGATTCACAAAGACAAAGCATTTGAGTTAGGGAAAAAGATTTGTTTAAAATTGAGAGAGTTACTGCCAAGACAGCAATTTGATATTGCGATTCAAGCGGCTATTGGTGCTAAAATTATTGCCAGAGAAACAGTAAAAGCTCTAAGAAAAGACGTGACAGCCAAGTGTTATGGTGGTGACATTAGCCGGAAGCGTAAATTACTTGAAAAGCAAAAAGAAGGTAAAAAGCGAATGCGCCAAATTGGAAATGTAGAGGTGCCACAAAATGCCTTTTTGGCGGTTTTGAAATTAAATGATTAAAAAATTATCGCAGGCTCGTAGCACGCTACGAGCCTGCTGTAATTTTATTCCATATTCGACTGCCAGCCTTGAGCTTTTATTTCCACCATCGACTCAGTTCCTTTGGCAACCATAAAATATCCGGCATTTTTATCAGTTACATGACCAATAATACTAACACCGGGCGTGTTTTTTATTTTATCGTGATAATCTAATGGAATGGTAAACAGTAGTTCATAGTCCTCTCCCCCATTAAGAGCTGCTAAGGTTGGATTTAGATTCAATTCTTCCATCGTTGTTACCGTTGTTGGGTCAATCGGGATTTTGTCTTCGTAGATTTGAATACCCACCTCCGAAGCTTTTGCTAAATGAATCAATTCAGAAGAAAGTCCATCAGAAATATCAATCATGGCAGAGGGTTGAATGCCTTCTTTCTCAAAAAACTGAACAAGCTCCATCCTTGCTTCCGGTTTAAGCTGACGCTCCAAAATGTAATCTTTACCACTTAAATCAGGCTGCATGTTTTGGTTTTCTTGATAAACCGATTTTTCTCTTTCAAGCACTTGAAGTCCGGCATAAGCAGCTCCTAAGTCACCGCTTACGCAGATTAAGTCATTTTCTTTAGCTCCATTTCTCTTCACTATTCTACTTTCAGAAGCAGTACCTATTGCAGTTACACTAATAATCAATCCACTCAAAGATGAGGTCGTGTCGCCACCCACTAAATCTACTTTGTAAATTTCACAAGCCAGTTGAATTCCTTCGTAAATTTCTTCTAATGCTTCCACTGATATTCTGTTGGATGCTGCAATGGAAACCGTAATTTGCTTCGGCTTTGCATTCATAGCGTATATATCCGACAGATTTACGACAACCGATTTATAGCCTAAATGCTTAAGCGGGGTGTAAAGCAAGTCAAAATGAACTCCCTCAACAAGCATGTCAGTTGTAACCACAGTTACTTCATCTTCATTTTTAATCACTGCAGCATCATCGCCTACACCAACTAAACTGCTTTTTTGATGAAATTTTATGTTTTTTGTGAGACGTTCAATTAGTCCGAATTCACCTACTTCTGTTAAAGGTGTTGGTTCTTTTTGTTCTTCATTCATGATGCAAAATTAATCAAAGCATTGCGACTACTCAGCTGTTAAAGTCATTCTTCTCTGTAAACAAAGCCGCAAGTCTACTGTTTGTAGTCCTGAAATCTATTCCTTATTTAGACATAATCTAAATAAAGATAAGTAACTTTGCAGCGACCAAAAAAACGAATACATGATAAAAGTAAAAGACAGTGCCAAGGAGAAAATTCTTAGCCTACTTTCTGAAGATGGAAAGCCTGCTGACAGTTTTGTTCGTGTTGGTGTAAAAGGCGGAGGGTGTAGTGGTTTAATGTACAACTTAGAGTTTGACTCAGAACTTAAAGAAGAAGATAAGCTGATAGAAGATAATGGGGTTAAAATCGTTGTTGACAAGAAAAGTGTTTTGTATTTAGTAGGTACAGAGCTCGATTTTTCAGACGGACTTAATGGTAAGGGATTTAGTTTTATTAATCCTAATGCATCTAGAACTTGTGGATGTGGCGAAAGTTTTTCAATCTAAAAAAATAGACAGTAATGGCTAGCGAAGAAGAATTATTAGAGGAGATCACCTCCAGTGAATATAAATACGGTTTTGTTACGAATATTGAATCAGACAAAGCTCCTAAAGGCTTAAATGAAGATATTATTCGTTTTATTTCGGCGAAGAAGAATGAGCCTGAATGGCTTTTGGAATACCGATTAAAGGCATTTAGGAATTGGGAAAAAATGGAAGAACCGGATTGGGCTCATGTAAATTATCCAAAACCGGATTTTCAGGATTTACATTATTATTCTGCACCAAAAAAGAAAAAGGAATTAGAAAGTTTAGATGAAGTTGATCCAGAGTTATTAGAAACTTTCGAAAAGTTGGGGATCTCACTAGACGAGCAAAAGCGTTTAACAGGTGTGGCGGTAGATGCTGTAATCGACAGCGTTTCCGTGAAAACGACTTTTAAAGATAAACTCGCTGAATTAGGAATTATTTTTTGCTCATTTAGTGAGGCAGTTCAAGAACATCCTGAATTAGTGAAAAAATACTTAGGTACGGTTGTGCCTCCCGGAGATAATTTTTATGCTGCATTAAACTCAGCGGTTTTTACCGATGGTTCATTTTGCTACATCCCAAAAGGAGTAAGGTGTCCAATGGAGCTTTCTACTTATTTTAGAATTAACGAAGCCAATACCGGACAGTTTGAAAGAACTTTGGTAATTGCTGACGAAAGCAGTTATGTTAGTTACCTCGAAGGATGTACAGCGCCGATGCGTGATGAAAATCAATTGCATGCTGCTGTAGTTGAGCTCGTTGCTTTAGACAATGCCGAGATCAAATATTCGACCATTCAAAACTGGTATCCCGGTAACAAAGAAGGAAAAGGGGGGATTTACAACTTTGTGACTAAGCGAGGCCTTTGCATGGAAAACTCTAAAATATCATGGACACAAGTTGAAACAGGATCAGCGGTTACATGGAAATATCCGAGTTGTGTGTTAAAAGGAGATAATTCTGTTGGGGAGTTTTATTCGGTAGCAGTAACTTCTAAACACCAGCAAGCAGATACCGGAAGCAAAATGATTCACTTGGGTAAAAATACCAAGAGTACGATTATTTCGAAAGGAATCTCGGCCATGCAGGCAAATAACTCTTATCGCGGTTTAGTACATATCAGTAAAAACGCTACAAACAGTAGAAACTTTACGCAATGTGACTCTTTATTAATGGGGAATAATTGCGGGGCACATACCTTTCCATACATCGAAGTTAAAAATAAGTCTTCTCAAGTAGAACATGAAGCAACCACTTCAAAAATTGGGGAAGATCAAATCTTTTACTGTAAGCAAAGGGGTATGGATGAAGAGACAGCCACTAATCTTATTGTAAATGGATATGTGAAGGAAGTGTTGAATCAGCTTCCTATGGAATTTGCTGTAGAAGCTCAAAAATTATTAGAAATAAGCCTTGAAGGTTCAGTAGGCTAAATACATTTTGATAAATAAAATTGAAAAAAGGAAATGATAAAAATTGAAAATTTACACGCCTCAATTGAAGGAACTGAAATATTGAGAGGAATTAATTTAGAGATTAAGGCTGGGGAGGTACATGCAATCATGGGGCCAAATGGATCAGGGAAAAGTACATTGGCTAGGGTATTAGCAGGAAGAGATGAATATGAAGTAACTGAAGGATCGGTTAATTTTTTAGGAGAAGATTTACTAGAATTAGAGCCGGAAGATAGAGCTAGAGCTGGCGTTTTTTTAGCTTTCCAATACCCTGTTGAAATTCCGGGAGTGAGTAACATTAATTTTCTGAAAACGGCTATTAATGAAATTCGCGAAAAGCGAGGACAAGACCCTTTAAGTGCAAAAGACTTTCTTCAGCAAGTAAAAGAAAAGTCGGCTTTGGTGGAATTAGACGGAAAGCTAAAAAATCGTTCTGTTAATGAAGGTTTTTCAGGTGGAGAGAAAAAGCGAAATGAAATCTTTCAAATGGCCATGTTAGAACCGAAGTTTTCCATTTTGGATGAAACGGATTCCGGCTTAGACATCGACGCTTTAAGAGTTGTTGCAGATGGCGTTAATAAATTGAAAACAAAAGATAATGCTACTTTGGTAATTACTCACTATCAACGTTTGTTAGATTACATTGTTCCTGATTTTGTTCATGTTTTATACAAGGGAAGAATTGTGAAAACCGGGGATAAAAACCTAGCATTAGAGTTAGAAGAAAAAGGTTACGACTGGATTAAGGACGACGCAGGTGTTACTGCTTAAAATAGAAGAAAAATGAGCGAAACCTTAGCAATAAAAAATAAAGACCATTTTCTAGCGCATTTTCGCAATTTGGATTTTTCGTTTGATGTGGATTTCTCCAAAACCAAACGCGAAGAAGCCGAAAAATGGGTAAAGAAGTTGGATTTTCCGACTTCTAAAACAGAGTATTGGAAATATACTCGAGTAAATAAGCTGATCAAAGGCGATTATCGAATGGATTTTCCGGAAGGGGAAATAGACATTGACTTGTCAGTTCCTTCGAAGAATTGCATTGTTTTAGTAAACGGTTACTTCAGCAAAGAGTTAAGCTGGTTCTCCGCTGAAAAGGGCGTAAATTTTTCATCCCTTTCAGATGCCAAGGAAAACAGTTCAATCATTCAAAAGAAATTTGCTACACTTTCCAAAGATCAGGATGAGATTTTTGCAGCAGTAAATACAGCTTATCATCAAGACGGTGCTTTCTTGCATCTTGAAAAGAATGCAGTTGCTTCTGAACCACTATATATTATTCATATTTCTGATTCTGAGAGTGCTTTAAGCAACCCTCGAAATCTGATTATTATGGAGGAAGGAAGTGAGGCTAAAGTGGTTTTAAAGACTATTTCTACGCAAAAGGGGACTTCTTTCACTAATATGTTGACGGAAGTATTTGTGGATCGAAATGCAAACCTAGAAATCAACAAGGTTCAGGAAGAAGGCGAGCAAGATTATCAGATTGCTTGCGAGCAAGTAGAGCAGAAAAAAGACAGTCATTTTAAGATTAATACTTTTACTTTAAATGGCGCTTTGGTTCGAAATAACCTAAACATTGACTTATTAGGCGAGCATACAGAAACTTGGTTGAACGGATTGTATCTTTTGCAAGGCAAACAGCATGTTGATAATCACACCCACGTTTTCCACAGAGAGCCGAATTGTGTATCGCATGAGTTATATAAAGGCATTATGGATGATCAATCCACCGGCGTTTTTAACGGAAAAGTTTTTGTTCATCGAGAAGCTCAAAAAACAAATGCTTATCAGTCAAACGCCAATATGGTTTTAACCGATGATGCCACCATAAACTCCAAACCGGAGCTTGAAATTTATGCCGATGATGTTCAATGTTCACACGGTTCTACCACCGGTCAACTAGATGAAGAAGCATTGTTTTACTTGCGTTCACGCGGAATGTCTGAAAAAAGTGCTAGAGCGGTCTTGTTAAATGCATTTGCCGCAGATGTAGTTGAACACATTGGAGTAGAGAGCGTAAAAGAAGAAATTGAAGCTTTTATCGACAGCCATTATCAAGGAATAAAATAAAAATGAGCACATTGGTAAACCATACGTTTGATGTTGAAAAATTGAGAAAGGATTTTCCCATTCTCTCGAGAGAGGTGAATGGCAAACCACTCATTTATTTCGACAATGGTGCTACTGCTCAAAAACCACAGTCTGTAATTGATGCGGTGAATCGCTATTATTCTTACGAAAATAGCAACATTCATCGGGGAGTTCATACTTTGAGCCAAGAAGCAACTTCTGCTTATGAAGAAGCAAGGCGAAAAATTCAAAAATACATTGGCGCTCAACTATCCGAGGAGGTGCTTTTTACGAAAGGGACAACTGACGGTATTAATTTAGTTGCCCAATCTTTTGGCAAACACTTTTTAAAGGTCGGCGATGAAGTGGTTATTTCAGCCATGGAGCATCACTCGAACATTGTTCCTTGGCAAATGATTTGCGAAGAGAAAGGTGCTAAATTGCGCATCATTCCAATTGACGATCAAGGCGACTTGATCATGGATGAATTTAAGCAAATGCTAAATAGCAAAACTAAATTGCTTTCGATTACTCACATTAGCAATACTTTGGGAACGGTTAATCCGGTCAAAGAAATGATTGATTTGGCACATGAAAAAAACGTTCCTGTCTTAATTGATGGTGCTCAGGCCGTTCCGCATCAAAAAATAGATGTAAGGGCTTTAGATTGTGATTTTTATGCCTTTTCCATGCATAAAATGTTCGGTCCAACAGGAGTGGGTATTTTGTATGGCAAAAAGGAATGGTTGGATCAACTGCCACCTTATCAAGGCGGAGGCGATATGATTAAAACGGTAACTTTTGAAAAAACCACCTACAACGAATTGCCACATAAATTTGAAGCAGGTACCCCCAATATTGCCGGAGGAATTGCATCTGCAGCGGCAGTAGATTATTTGAATGAATTGGATTGGGAGGCTGTTCGCGCCCATGAAAAAGAATTGTTGGATTATGCAAGCGATCAACTGAAAACAATTGAAGGATTGCGATTTATAGGCGAAGCAAAGGTGAAAGCCTCGGTAATTTCATTTGTTGTAGAAGGAACTCATGCATACGACTTAGGAGTAATTATGGACAAAATGGGCGTAGCCGTAAGAACCGGGCACCATTGCACACAACCTTTAATGGAGCGTTTCGGCATTTTAGGAACAGTACGTGTTTCCTTTGCGTTTTACAACACCAAAGCTGAGATTGATACTTTTATTAAAGCCTTGAATCGAGCCATAAAAATGTTGAGATAATGAGTATAAATGAACGACAAGAAGAGGTAATTGAGGAGTTTTCGATGTTCGATGACTGGATGGATAAATACGAGCACATCATTTCCTTAGGTAAAGAGTTGCCACTTATAAATGATGCTGAGAAAAAAGACGAGAATCTTATTAAAGGCTGTCAATCGAGAGTTTGGCTAGCCGCTGATTTAAAAGAAGGCAAGGTGCATTTTACAGCTGATAGCGATGCCGTAATTACGAAGGGAATCATTTCTCTAATGATTCGCGTGTTGAGCGATGCAACTCCTGCTGAAATTGCCGAAGCCGATTTGTTCTTTGTAGACGAAATTGGATTAAAAGAACATTTGTCACCTACCCGCTCAAACGGCTTAGTCAGCATGATTAAGCAAATGAAAATGTACGCCATTGCGTACCAAACAAAAGTTTAGAGTTATGGAGAAAAAAGAATTGAAAGACTTAAGCAAAAAGGATGTTGAAAATCAAGTAATTGATGTTTTAAAGACCATTTACGATCCTGAAATACCGGTAAATATCTACGATTTGGGCTTGATTTATTTTGTGCATGTGGACGATGAGTTCAATGTGCGCATAGAAATGACTTTGACATCACCCAACTGTCCGGTGGCGGAGTCATTACCCAATGAAGTAGAAGCTAAGGTTGGTGGACTGTGGTCGGTAAAAACATCCAAAGTAGAAATTGTTTGGGATCCGCCTTGGGGAAAAGAAATGATGAGTGAGGAGGCGATGTTAGAGCTAGGCTTCATGTAATCTCTGTTTATAAAGCTCGATAACTTCGTTACGCTTATTTTGTAAACTAGTCACTTACAGTAGTAAGCTCCTAGCTTCCAAAATTTCGCAAGCCTCGTTCTCGAACTTAATAAATCGGAGCTGTTGGTTTTTTAAACTCATTGGTTTTTTAAATTGCGCAAGCTTAGATCTTGAGCCCGTAAAGCCAAAAAGATCAGATAGAAAGTTTCTTGGTTTTTCAAAATTGAGCAGGTCTCGTTCTTGAGCTTTCTAATTCAGAGATTCAGCAAAGGCGGTATGAATTCCAACTAAAATAGAATCAAAATGGCAGAAGAAATTGTAAATCGCGTGGCCAAAAGTGGTCTGATTACATTAAACCTTGAGGAATTTTACCCTGAAGGAGAGAGATTTTTGTACGACATTAAAGATAATCTTTGGGAAGGCATTGCCCTCAAAGAAAAAGACTTTCGAGCCTTTGTAAAAGAACACAACTGGAGCCATTACAAAGGCAAATTTGTGGCTTTGTACTGCTCAGTTGATGCAATTGTGCCTACTTGGGCGTATATGCTTTTAGCCACTAAATTAGAGCCATTTGCCAAAAGAGTTGTCTTTGGTGACTTGGATACTTTAGAAACTATTTTGTTTGATGAATCAATCACTCAAAACATCAAAGCAGAAGACTACGAAGATGCTCGCATAGTGATTAAAGGCTGTAGCGACAAAATGGTTCCTCCTTCAGCCTACGTCAAACTCACTGAAATGCTTCGTCCCTATGCTAAGGTCATCATGTATGGTGAGCCTTGTTCGACTGTGCCATTGTATAAGAAGCCGAGGAGGTAGGAATAAAAAATGATTGAGTTTACTTCTTCTCCCTATACTCCTTATACATTTCAAAGCTTTCATTCAAAATGCGCATGGCGGTTTCTTTGTCTTGAAAGTCTTCTACAACAACTGTCTTTTTTTCTAACTTTTTATAATCTTCAAAGAAGTTACGTAATTCAGAAATAAAGTGTGGAGGCATTTCATCGATGTTGTGAATGTGGTTTACGCTAGGATCTCCCTCTGCTACTGCAATAAGTTTGTCATCGGCCTCGCCATTGTCTAACATGCGCATAACACCAATTACACGAGCCGGCACTACACAAAGTGGAACAACATCAATTTGTGACAAAATCAAAATGTCTAATGGGTCATTGTCTTCACAATATGTTTTTGGAATGAAACCATAGTTGGCAGGGTAGTATACCGAAGAGTACAAAACGCGATCGAGGATTAACAAACCACTGTCTTTATCAAGTTCGTATTTGGCTCTGCTGCCACTTGGAATTTCAATAATTCCATTAACAATTTCGGGAGTGTTTTCGCCCGGAGAAACGTGATGCCAAGGATTAAATTTTGCCATTTTGATGTCTTTATTTTGGGCGCGCAAAGATAGTCGCTTTTTAGGCAAAAACAGCGACTTATAGAAGTTATTTTTTTGTTATCAATAAGAGACTTTTTGAATCTTTAAATAATCAAATGTTGTTATTTCCAGCTTAAGGTTTTGTTTACAAAATCAATCCATTCGTATTCGTGAATTGATTCATCTATATAATAATCCGGTTGAACCCCTTTGTCATCAATGGTAAAATCCGGTATGCGCATGCTTCTTGATAAACTGTAACCCAATTTATATTCATTGCATGGAGAGTCAATTGAATACATATTAGAAATGTCGAGAATACCCATTGTGGTTTTGCCAAATAACTTTACTTTTTTGCTTTGCTTGGCTGCGAGTAGAAATTGCTCTGTAGTACTTCCATTGCCTTCATTTATAATGATTCCAACATTTTTAGGATAAGGGTATATGGTGTCGTAAGCTTCAATAGTAAGTCTGCTGCTGTCAACATTTACAAATTCACCCATGTGTTTATTTAACTTTTCTAAGGCATTTTTTGCCCACTGTCTGGTTTCTTCTGAAAAGCTAGGGGTATTTATAATGTCAATCATTCGTTGATTGTTTAGCGGTGTAGATAAAAGCTCAACTCCAACTGTACGGATTGGATTGGTGTAAATAATTGGCAATAATTGTTCGAAACTTTCATCACTTCCACCACCATTATTTCTTAAGTCAATAATCAGGTTTTTTGTATTTAAAATAAGATCTCTGTTTGAGTTAATTGTGCTGTCAATCAATTTCTTTTCTGAATATGAAAACGAAGGTATACGAAGAATAATGGTATTATCAGTCAGTTTTTTAATAATTGGAATTTTCGTTTTCAGTAGTTTGAAATGTAGATCTATCGATTCTTCAGATGGAAAGATTGGCGCTTCCCTTTTGAAAGTAAATTGCCCGATTTGGAGAAAGTTGTTACCAACTAAGTTTACTGACTCAATCTCTCTAGCAGAATGGTCTTTTAGAAAATAGATTGCCGACAATTTGCCATTATTATCCTTGATTTTGAATTTTATCTGTGATTTCTTCCAATAAACACCGTCAGCTTCAATGATGAAACCAATATATTCATCATTTACTTTCTTTACTCCAATTTTATAGGACCCACTTATCCAAATTCCTTGAATTTCCAGTTTTTTAATTCTTGATATAAAAGTTTCAAATTCCTCTTCATCGAATGAGTAGCTAGCCCAATTCTTAAACTGTTTCTTTATTGTTTCATTATCTAATTGCTTAAAGCTATTCTCTTGTTCACCGTTAACTTTAAACCATAAGTGTTCATGGCGAAAAAAACGCAACCATTCAGAAAGCGTTTCAGCACAGTCCGTTTTAGCTTTAATTGACTTTACTTTTTCAGCGTAATTGTCGCTATGTTTTTTGTATTCAGCTTTGCCCTTTTTGTCAATTGCGTATTGAAAACCAGCATCATTTTTTTCAATGGTCTCCTTTAACCACTTGAAGGTGTCTGCACAACTACATTCTTGGCTATAAATATATTTCGTTATAGATAATGCAAAAAAGAGTAGTAGTAATGTCTTTCTTTTCATTGGTTTGTAATTGTTTAATGGCTTATATTTAGATGAGGTGTGAAATGAGAGCTACTTTTTCCAATTTTTAATTTTATCCAAATATTTCTCTGAAACTCGAAAGTTAGTTTGCATAATTCCTTCAATTATATCATCCTGTGACTCAATAAGACCCTTTTCTAGGGCTAGCAAAAGAATGCCAATTGTACCTGTAATATTTAATTTCAATTGTATTGCTTCGCTTCTTGCTTTCTGATCATCGAGAATAATTAAGCTGTCATTGTACTCTAATGCTAGAGCTATTGCACTGGCTTCGCCGGCATCAAGAAAACTCTCTAAGATTCTTTGATAATTTTTATCTTTTGGTTCTTTTATTTTGAAAAAATCAGGAAGTGAGTCCCCAAACTCTTTTTCAATAGTTTTTGTAACAGTGACTTCTTTAAATAGTACTTTTAAGAGAGAAAGTTTATTTAGCTTCTGGAGAAGGATTAAACAACTTGTATCAGATACTATAATTTTTGGCACTTTCTATATCCTTATCGATTTCAGAAACTGAATGGTTGATTATAGAAACATCGTAATCCCCAAGAAGTTCCATAAAAGCTCTTTTAGACAGCCCAACCATTTCAGCAGCCTGACCAAGGGTTAACTTTCCCTTCTCGAATAACCTTGATGCCAATAAAAACTTTGCCTCTCGGTCATTTAATTGAACTGAATCCGGGATATTTATCGTTAAAACCTTCATATTTCAAATGTAAGCTTTTTTTTGATGCTTTGCTCTTTTTCAATGATACTCCCGCTCCCCAAAAATAGCACTGCCAATTCTAACCATAGTTGAACCGCAACTTAGAGCAATTTTATAGTCGCCGCTCATGCCCATGCTTAGTATTTTAAAACTTTCTTCTTCTGAGAAATATTCCTTTTTAATTTGCTGGAAAAGAGAGTTTAGGTAATTGAATTCTGATTTTATTTGGTCTTGATGTTCGGTTAAGGTAGCCATTCCCATTAAGCCAACTACTCTAATATTTTTAAATTGTTTATAGGTGTCGCTTTGGAGTAGTTCGCGAACTTCCTCTTCATCCATGCCGAATTTACTTTCTTCTTTGGCAATGTGAATTTGTAGCAAAACATCAATCACTCTTTCGTTTTGTTTTGCTCGTTTGTTAATCTCTTTCAGTAATTTAAGTTTGTCTACTGAGTGGATTAAGCTGACAAAAGGAGCAATATATTTTACTTTATTAGATTGCAAATGACCAATCATGTGCCATTGAATATCATCGGGAAGAGCCTCAGCTTTTCCTTCCATTTCTCGGGCTTTGTTTTCACCAAAAACACGCTGTCCGGCATCGTAAGCAGCTTGAATGTCCTCTTTGGGTTTTGTCTTGGAAACCGCTACCAGTGTTGCTTTTCCTAATTCCTCCTTGATTTTTTTCAAATTAGCTGCAATGTCCATGATTAATCTTCTTTTTCGTTAATGCTGTAAACTGTTAACCCACTTCTTAGTTTTGGTTCAATCCAAGTACTTTTAGGAGGCATAATTTGATCTGCATCGGCAATGGCCTTTAGTTGTTCCATGCTCACCGGAAAATGAGAAAATGCGACTTTTGCTTTACCACTGTCCACTTCTTTCATTAAAGCTTCCACACCTTCTAAGCCGCCTTTAAAATAAATGCGCTCATCAGTACGTAAATCGTCAATCTCTAAGATGGGAGCTAATAGATGGTTTGTTAAGATGGAAACATCAAGACTACTCACCGGGTCATTTTCATCCCAAAGTCCTTCTTTGGGAATTAGGCAATACCATTTGTTTTCAAAGTACATTCCTATTTCATGTACCTTACGAGGAATGAAAATCGGCTGGTCTACAAATAATACCTCAAATGATTGATTAAGTGCTTTCAAAAACGCTTTTTCGCTCAAGCCGTCGATGTCTTTTACCAAACGGTTGAACTCAAAAATTTGCAATTCATTTTCCGGAATAAATACACCCATAAAGTAATTGTATTTCTCCTTACCCGAATGATTTGGGTTTTGCTCTTTTAGTTCTTTTCCCAAAAGAGCAGAGGAAGCTGAACGATGATGACCGTCGGCTATGTAAAGTGAGTCAACTTCTGCAAATGCTCTTTGAATCGCCAAAACTTCTTCCGGCTCATCAATAATCCAAAAGCTATGGCGAACTTTATTGCTGGTAGTAAAGTCGTATTCCGCTCTTTCCATTAATTTGTGTTGAGTTATACGATCAATGGTAGCATGGTTTGGATAAGTAAAGCAAACCGGCTCGGCATTAATTTCAACCGTTTTAATGTACTCTTTAAATATTTCCTCTCTTCGGGCAATGGTGGCTTCATGCTTCTTTATCACTCGACTGTAGTAATCTTCTACTGAAGCACAACCAATAATTCCAATGTAAGGATGCCCGTCCTTTATTTGTCGGTAAATGTAAAAACTTGGCTTATCATCCTGAATAATTATTTGCTGCTCAACAAAATCATCAAACTTTTTGCGAATATTTTCAAAGCGCTCTTTGGAGTTTGGGTCAGTTTTTTGTTTGCTCTTATATTCCGGGTTTAAGATGTGTAAAAAGGTATAAGGATTTTCATCGAGTTTTGCCCGTAGCGCTTTAGCTGTGTAGGTTATGTATGAGCGTGAAGCTACTAAATGAACTTTGTCTCTCGCTGGGCGAAAAGCTTTAAATGGTTGAACGTTTGCCAAGGTTTTTCTGTTAAATGTTACTCAAAAAACAGCCGATGTATGACTGGCAAACATCGGCTGAAACTTATTGATATGAAAATTATACTTCAATTTTATAATGAGCAATAATGTTGTCTGCCAATTCAGTCCCAATTCGGTCTTGCGCTTCTAAAGTAGCTGCTCCAATGTGCGGACTTAATGAAACTTTCTCATGCTGTAAAACAGCTGAACTTGGTTCCGGCTCACCTTCAAATACATCTAAAGCTAAATGAGCTAGCTTGCCAGAGTCTAAAGCTTCTAAAGCTACTTTTTCATCAATTACGCCACCTCTTGCAGCATTGATCAAAATAGCTCCATCTTTCATTTTCTCCAATTCACTTTTTCCGATTAAATATTGATCTGTACTTGGAACATGCATACTGATGATGTCTGAATTGCTCAATACTTCATCCAAGCTGTGGTTTTCAATTTCAACTACTACTTTTTGTCCGCCAACTTCTACTTCTATGTCAAAAGAGTCACCTTGCAGGTTGTGCGCCATTACGTGCATTCCACAACCTAATGCGTATGAAGCTAAAGCCTGACCAATTCTGCCAAAGCCATAAATTCCAATGGTTTTTCCTCTTAATTCAATGCCTTTCGCATATTTTTTCTTCAGTACTTTAAAGTCTGAATTTCCTTTAGTTGGCATTTCACGATTAGCGTCGTACAAAAACCTTACTGCGCCAAATAAATGCGCCATTACCAATTCAGCAACAGATTGCGAAGAGGAGGCCGGCGTGTTAAATACTTCAATTCCTTTTGAACGGGCATATTCAACATCAATGTTGTCCATACCAACACCACCGCGACCAATCATTTTTAAGGAAGGGCAGTTGTCAATAATGTCTTTACGAACCTTAGTCGCCGAGCGCACTAAAAGCACTTCGTATTTTTCTCGATTAATTACATCTACTAAGTCAGATTGGCTCACTGTTTCAGTGATCACTTCAAAACCTGCATTTTCTAGGGCAGTTTTTCCGGAAGCTGCAATACCGTCGTTTGCTAATACCTTCATAAAATTATCTTTTTTAGAAATTATTTATCCGTATTTCTCTTCAAAGGACTTCATTACGTCTACCAATACTTGCACGCTTTCTTTTGGAAGCGCATTGTACATTGAGGCTCTGTAGCCGCCTACTGAACGGTGTCCTTTAATGCCGCTAATGTTGGCAGCTTGCCACATTTCATCGAATTGATCTTTTAAGCTATCGTTAGTTAATACAAAAGTAGCGTTCATATTCGAACGGTCTTCTTTCTCAACTACTCCTTTAAACAATCCGTTTCGATCAATTTCGTTATATAATAAATCTGCCTTTTCTTGATTCATTTTTTCAATTACAGACACGCCACCTAAACCTTTTAGCCACTCTAAAGTGAGCATACTTACATAAATAGCAAAAACAGGAGGTGTGTTAAACATACTGTCTTTTTTAATGTGCGTTTGCAAATCGAGCATGGTTGGAATATTATTTCCTGTTTTGCCCAAAGCACTTTCTTTAACAATGTATAGTGTGGTTCCTGCAGGACCCATATTCTTCTGAGCGCCGGCGTAAATCATGTCAAAGTCGCCTACGTTGATTTCTTTGCTAAAAATATCAGACGACATATCGCAAATCAAAGGAATGCGACTGATTGGGAAGTTTTTAAATTGGGTTCCCGCAATCGTGTTGTTAGAAGTGAAATGTAAATACTTTGCATCGTTTGGAATGCCATATCCTTTTGGAATGTAGTTGAAGTTTTTGTCTTCGCTGCTTGCTATTACGTTGGCTTTCCCTAATTGCTCTGCTTCTTTAATCGCTTTTGATGCCCAAGTTCCGGTATTAATGTATGCCGCTGTTTCGCCTTTTGGTAAAAAGTTGTAGGCTGTTTTCAAGAAACCCAAACTAGCCCCACCTTGTAAGAATAGCACTTGGTATCCTTCGGGCACATTTAATAGCTCTTTGACTAAATTTCTCGCATTTTCCATTACCTCTACAAAGTCTTTACTTCTGTGAGAAATTTCGATAAGCGAAAGATTTAAATTGTTAAAATTTACCACTGCTTCTGAAGCTTTTTTCAATACTTCTTGTGGTAAAATACACGGTCCTGCGCTAAAATTGTGAACTTTTGTCATTTTTTTATGTGTTTGGGTTATTTTGATTAGCTATTTTCATTGGCACTCAAAATTGCGAATTTTAATTGAAAATCGGTAATTGTAGCCGCCTCATTTCCTATTTTTGAGCGTTTATTTTTTTCTTTTGAATAAAAATAAGCTTTTCACTTTTGATTGTTTGAAAAATCGTATATTTGCCCTCCAATTTTTTAAGGCAGAATACAGATGAAAAAAGATATCCATCCGGAAAATTACAGAATGGTAGTTTTTAAAGACATGTCGAATGATTATTCATTTTTGACTCGATCTACCGCAGCTTCCAAAGAAACCGTTAAGTGGGAAGATGGTAACGAATACCCATTAGTGAAGTTAGAGATTTCTCATACTTCTCACCCTTTTTACACCGGTAAGATGAAATTGGTTGATACTGCCGGTAGAATTGACAAGTTCAAAAACAGATACAAAAAATTCGATAAGAAAACTGAAAAATCAACTGAAGAGTAATTTTTACATCGGATTTTACGAAATAGAAAAGCTGCCTTATAATAGGTGGCTTTTTTTGTGCACAATAAGCACAAAAAATAAAACCCTTTAATGATTCTTTTAGCTGCTCGCTTTTAGGCGTATTAATTTATTTTTAACCGTAAAGCCGGCAAACCTCGACTTTAGGGAGACAGGGGAAGTGTTTAGTACGCAAAGGAACTTCATTGACTACGATCCGGCAAAGGGAGTTCCGAAAATACCTACTGCCAGTTCACCCCATATTAATATAAAGAGAAAAAGCACAACTCCAATCCACAAAAGGCGCTTTTTGTTGGTTTTTACTTTTCTCAATACAATTTCAGTACCTAAGCCAACAGCCAATAGCAGCATTCCCATCACAATAAAGTCAGTTTCATCCCAAACAACTTCATTGGTAAATTGCATGGCAATAAAAGGAATAAGTAGTAAAAGCGGAATGGCTGCTAAAATGAGCATTAGGCGTTTGGTTTTCATTTTTATATAGTTTAAATAAAACAAACAAGGTTATACATACGCAAATAAACGTATTTGCTTGTCGTTTTATTTTATAAGAATAAAGTTCTTGAAGATATTTAAGTTTTAACTTGCAGCGAACACTTCAGCTTTTCTTAAAGTATTGTCCGAGATATTAGGAGAAATGTTTGAGTAATTTAAATGCTTGTTTGCTGGCTTTCTATTGTTGATTTATTAAGCTCCATACTCCAAGAAGGACAGTCACAACCCTTTTTCTTTTTGCGTTTATAGCCTTTGGCTCCACTAGCGCAAGATGCCAAAAAGATGCTAAGGAATAGAAAATAAAAGATGTTTTTCAACTTCATAGGACAAAAGTACCAACAAAAAAGCCTCCCAAAGCTAAATTGATCAGCTTGGGAGGCTATGACACACAAAACTCAATTAAATTATTTTATCCACATTTGCTGTATCCGCAGTCGGAGCAAGTTAAACAGCCTTCTTTAAACATCAGGCCGGTTTCTGACTCACAGTCAGGGCAAACTTGTCCTTCTACTTTCGTACCATCCGGAATGTATTTTTTAAGTGCGCGCTGAACACCGTTTTTCCAAGTATTCAAGCTTTCGTCGCTAAGGTGTAAGTTGTTAACCATATCCACAACAAAAGCAATCGGCATTCCGTGTCTTAATACACCTGAAATCAATTTCGCATAGTTCCAATATTCTTGATTAAAGGTTCTTGAAAGCCCTTCAATGGTTGTTTTATAACCGTCTTTGTCTTCGTATTGGAAGTCGTATCTAGAACGACCATCTTCTGTTTTGCTGCGAATTACCCATCCTTTGTCAATCTGACCTAAAATAGAGAATGAATCTTCGGCGCGACCGGTAAAAATTTCATAAGGTCTGCCTTCGATTAAACCAACTACGGCAATCCACTTTTCGTGGTTGTTGTTAAATTTAACAATATCTGCCTCCAAAACTCTCGGACGCTTTGGAGCATGCGTTTCCATAATGGTTACTTTCTCTTCTTTTTTGTTTTTGTCGTCTTTAACTAAAACTCCTGAACGAGAACCATCGCGGTAAACGGTAATTCCTTTACACCCACTTTCCCATCCGGTTACGTAGATTTTTCCAACCATTTCCTCAGAAATGTCTTCAGGAACATTCACGGTAACGCTGATTGAGTGATCTACCCATTTTTGGATGGCGCCTTGCATTTTTACCTTGTTTACCCAGTTTACATCATTGGCTGTAGCTTGATAATAAGGGGATTCTTTAATAATGGCATTTAATTCATCTTCCGGCAGTGTAGCCACTTCATCCACATTGTAGCCCTTGATTTTTAACCAAGTTTTAAAGTTGTGGTGGAATACGTGATATTCTTCCCAAGCATCGCCTACTTCGTCGGTAAAATCTACGCGGCTACTTTTATCGTTTGGATTAACTTTTCTTCTTCTCTTGTAAGAAACCATAAATACCGGCTCAATACCCGAAGTGGTTTGCGTCATTAAACTCGTTGTTCCGGTTGGAGCAATGGTTAATAAAGCAATGTTTCTACGGCCATACTTAACCATGTCTTCGTACAATCCAGGATCAGTATCTTTAAGGCGGTTAATCATTGGGTTTTTCTCCTCGCGAATAGAATCGTAAACCGGGAACGCTCCACGATCTTTTGCCATTTCTACAGAAGAGCGGTAAGCTTCTAAAGCCAAAGTTTTATGAACTTTCACAGAGAAATCAAGTGCTTCGTCGGTGCCGTAAATTTTACCTAAGCCGGCCAACATATCGCCTTCAGCGGTAATTCCAACACCGGTTCTTCTACCTTCAATACACTTTTGTTTGATCTTTTTCCAAAGATTCAATTCCGTTCTTTTGATGTCAAGCCCTTCCGGATCGTCTTCGATTTTTTTGATGATGGCATCAATTTTTTCCATCTCTAAATCTACGATATCGTCCATGATGCGTTGAGCATAAGCAGCATGCTTCTTAAACTTAGGCATATTAAATGTAGCTTCCTCCGTAAATGGATTTTCTACATAGCTAAATAAGTTAATTGCCAACAAACGACAGCTGTCATACGGACAAAGTGGAATTTCACCGCATGGGTTAGTAGAAACTGTTTTGAATCCAAGGTCGGCATAGCAATCCGGAATGGATTCGTTAATTACTGTATCCCAAAACAAAATTCCGGGCTCAGCAGATTTCCATGCATTGTGTACAATTTTATTCCAAAGCTTTTGGGCATTGGTTTCGGTTTCATAAGTAGGTTCGTTGCTGTCTACCGGGTACTGTTGTTTGAAGTTCTTGCCTTCAACAACTGACTTCATAAAGTCATCTGTAATTTTTACAGAAACATTGGCGCCGGTTACTTTTGTGCCGTCCATTTTAGCGTCAATAAAGCCTTCCGCATCAGGGTGCTTAATAGAAACGCTCAACATTAATGCGCCTCTTCTTCCGTCTTGAGCTACCTCGCGAGTAGAGTTAGAGTAGCGCTCCATAAAAGGAACAATTCCCGTTGAGGTTAGTGCGGAATTCATCACCGGACTGCCTTTTGGTCGAATGTGAGATAAATCATGTCCAACGCCACCTCTTCTTTTCATCAACTGTACTTGCTCTTCGTCAATTTTCATTCCTCCGCCATAAGAGTCAGCCACGCCCTTATTTCCAATCACAAAACAGTTCGATAATGAGGCAATTTGGTAATCATTGCCAATTCCGGTCATTGGTCCGCCTTGTGGAACAATGTATTTAAAGTCTTTTAATAGTTCGTATACTTCCTCTTCACTTAAAGGATTTGGATAGTTGTTTTCGATACGAGCAATCTCACTTGCCAAACGACGATGCATATCGTCCGGCGTTTTTTCATAGATGTTTCCGGCAGAATCTTTCAGGGCGTATTTATTCACCCAAACATTTGCTGCAAGTTCGTCACCTTTGAAATATTCAGTCGCTCCTTTTACAGCTTCTTCATAGGTGTATATGTTTCTCGAATTACTCATTTTGTTTTCGGCATTGGCGGTGGATGCGCTCAGTTGTTCTTTTGTTGTCTCGGCTGTTTCTTTCATATTTTCAATAAATTGGCGGTTGTCTCCGAAGAGATGATTAATAGTAATTTTACCTTGACCAAGGTAGTTACTCATACCTCTTAATTCAATCCTTTATATTTTCTTTTTTCAACAAATCACTTTTAATTTTTGGTTGCTTATTCAATCGGATGTTCGTGGATTTTTCAACAAATTTTTTCAACAATTTTTAGTTTGGCATTGTGTACTTCGAAATTTTTGTTTTTAATATAAAGGGGTTAAAGTGTATTTATTGTGCGTTCGTCGATTGGAGTGTTATAGGATAGAAAATAAGGCATTGTTCAAGATTGTTGACTCTTTTGAGGGGAGGAACAACAGGGGGGTAAATATTTAAATTTACTATCTTTAAGGTAACTAAACTTGAAATTATGGAATTGTATTCAAAGGTTCAGTTAAAACAGTATGAGTTAATTGAGCGTCTAATGAAAATTAAAAAACTAGCTGCTTTAAAACAACTGGATGAAATTTTAGTTCGCTTAGAAATGGAATCAAGAGCGATTGAATCAGAAGAAGCGATTGAAGAGGGCAGTGTAATGAGTCTAGATGAATTTTCTCGAAAAAGTAATGAATGGTTAGTAAGCAATACAAAATAATTGTTACGGATTCCGCTTTTTTTAAGATACTCGTCAACGATTTTACCCTATTTAAAGAATTTTTTCAGTCCTGAAAGAGCTTTAGAAATACAAAAAGCCATTGAATTGGATGTAAGTTCGCTAAAGCAAATGCCTATTAGAGGAAGTAAAGAGCCTTATTTATCGGATCGACCTAAAGATTATCGATTTATACTGCATAAAGAGAGTCGCTATTTTGTAATAAAGATTATTTACTTTATTGACGAAATACGTTCAACAGTTTTCGTAACAGATTTTTTCCCTACCTCAATGAATCCTGATAAAATTACTTCATAAATGAAATTTTAAAGAACTACTTCAGGATTTATAAGTTAAACAGATTCTGCCCTGAAACGAGTACAGGGTGACAATTCAGGATGACCATCTCCGTTAGAAGTTAGCGTTATAGCGTGACACGTATCCTAAAGTAATTTAGGTTTCACTAATTAATCATTTGTAATTAGCAATTAAATCTCTTTCCTCGTACAGCTCAGCGGTCTTGACTCTATTCTCTACTTTCTAAAAAAGGCGTAATTGCAATTTTGTAATCAGTCCTCAACTAATGGTTAATTTTGCCCCTCAAAGAGGAATCCCACTTCATGGATCGAATTGTTGGAATTGAGTTAAGTCATAAATATGCCCCCATTGCCGTTCGCGAGCAATTGGCTTTTAACAAGGAGCAAACAACCCAAGCGCTTCGTACTTTAAACAAGCATTACAAAGAGGTGTTTATCATCTCTACTTGCAATCGTTTGTCGCTTTATGCCTATGGTGATAACTACTTGCATCTTGAAGATTATTTAGAGCAATTTGGCGATTACAAACAATATTTAAGTGTGTTGCCGGATACGAGAATTGCCATTCAGAACTTGTTTTCTACGGCAGCCGGTTTAGAGTCTCAAGCAATCGGCGAACACCAAATTGTAGGGCAAATTCGCGAAGCCTTAGACTTGGCTCGAAGAGAAAAAACCATCGGTCCGATTTTAGATGAATTTATTCGAATGGCGGTGCATGCCGGAAAAAGAGCTCGCTTGGAAACCAACATTGGAAAACATTCTGCTTCTTTGGCAACAGTGGGCTTTGAGCTCATCAACAAACACGATTATAAATTACAAGAATGTAGTTTATTGGTAGTGGGCACCGGAAATATGGCCAACTTAGTGAATACCGTGCTCGACAGAACTTCTGTAAAAGAGCTTTTTGTTGCCAGTCATAATTTGTCTAGAGCCACAAAAATGGCAGAAGAGTGGGGCGGTGAAGCGGTTCATGTTTCTGAACTTCAGCAGTATTTAGCAAAAGTGGATATAATTGTTGGCGGTACGCAAGGTGAAGTTAATCTCTTGAGTGAAAAAGCGGTTAAAGACAGTAAATGCACCCGAGCGCAGTTTGCTTTTCAAGCGGAGCGACCTAAATTGTTGATAGATTTTGGCTTACCACGAAATTTTAATCCAGTTTTAAAGGAGTTCGACAATGTACATCTTTACGATTTAGATGACATTAAAAGAATGACTTTTGAAGGTTTGCTAAAACGCTACGAAGAAATTCCGCAAGTAAAAGAAATTGTAGATGAGGAAACCGATAAATTTATGGAATGGTTTTACCATCGCAAGGCTTCTCCGGTAATTGAGGCTTATTGGAAGAGTTTGTTAGATACGAAAGAAGATGAACTAAAGTGGCTCATGCCAAAATTAGGAGAGTTAAGTTCAGAGCAAGAAAGAGTAATTGAGCGTTTTGCACATCGATTAATTCGCAAGGTTTCCAAAAAGCCTTTGGAGGAGTTGAACAAGTTTGCGCAAAACCTTCACCATAGAGATAACCCCATTAATACAGTTAAAAAAGTATTTGATTTGGACGATGTAGACATTTTTGTCCCCAAAAAGCGAGTGGTAATTGGGACTAGAGGAAGTAAGTTGGCGCTTACTCAAACGCACCACATGATTGAGAAGCTCCGAGAAAAGGAGCCGAACAATGAATATGTTACTAAAGTCATTCGCACTAGTGGGGACGATGGAAACATTGAAGTGATGGGCGCTTTTACCACGGCGATTCAGCGTGCACTATTGGACGGAGAGGTTGATATTGCCGTTCACAGTTACAAAGATTTACCCATTGAGCAAGTACCCGGTTTACGTATTGCTGCTATTTCTGAACGAGAAGATGTGCGGGATGTAGTGATTTCTAAGCATGGCAAAAAAGTGAGTGATCTTCCTGAAGGAGCTATTATTGGAACGGGAAGCTTGCGCAGAGAATTGCAAATAAAACAACTTCGCCCTGATTTAGAAGTGAAGTTTATTCAAGGAAACTTGGATAGCCGAATTAAGAAAATGATGGAGGGCGATTACGACGCCATTATTTTAGCCGCTGCCGGGCTAAAGCGCTTGGGTATGTTGGCGCAGGCGACGGAGATTTTAAGTGAAGAGGAAATGATTCCTGCAGTTTGTCAGGGAGCTTTGGCTTTGGAAGTGCGAGATAACGATAAAGAAACGGCGGCTTTAGTTGCAAAAGTGAACGATGAGGATACAAAAATAGCGACAGATGCCGAACGTACTTTCTTATTGGCATTGGGTGGCGGTTGTAATTATCCGATTGCGGCTTATGCGAAAATTGAAGATCAAGCCTTGTACTTAAGTGGACTTTATGCTGCTGCTGACGGATCGGTAGTAGAAGTGGATCGTATTGAGGGACACAAAGGTTCGGCGCATCAATTGGCGCGTCAATTGGCGCAAGATTTACATCAAAGAGTTACTGAAAAATCAAGAGAAATAAATCGTGAAGCAGAAGCTTAAAGACTGCAAAGTGCTGGTCACCCGACCAAAGAGACAGGCAAAAGGATTGCATGAAGCCATTGAAAAAGAGGGTGGCGAGGCATTTTTGCTCCCCATGATTGAGTTGAAAGCCATGAAAGATTTAAGTGCTTTACATGTTGCGTTTAATCAATTGGAAAACTATGATTGGCTGGTTTTTACTTCGCCCAATGCGGTGAAGTTTTTCTTTGAAGCTGCTGAAAACTTTGGAGTGAAGTTTTACTTTTATCCGGATTTGAAAATAGCTACGGTGGGAGAGAAAACAAAACTTACCTTAGAGCAGTTGGGCTATCGCACCAACTTTGTTCCTATACAATACACCGCTGAGGTCTTGGCTGAAAACATGGATCCCGAAATTGAAGGAAAAAAGGTGTTGATTCCACGTTCTGCAAAAGCTTCGAATGAATACCTTAAGGTGTTTGAAAAAAGAGGTGCTTTGGTGGAAACCATTGCCATTTACGACAATCACCCACTTGAGTATTCTGCTAAAATCATGCAGGAGTTTATGGCTTGCGATTTTGATTACCTTACTTTTGCCAGCCCTTCAGCTGTAGTGGCTTTTGATGCTAATTTAAAACAGGCTGCCCTGCGTTTGCATGAAGAGCAGTTGGTTTGCATTGGACCGACAACTGCCAAAGCCGCAGAAAAGTTAGGCTATTCAGTAGCGGCTGTAGCTAATCCTCACACCGTTGAAGGAATTGTAGAATCCATTATAAAATTAAACCATCATGTTCAGACCACGTAGATTGAGGAAAAATTTGGCCATTCGCGAAATGGTTCGAGAAAACCACCTAAATGTAAAGGACTTTATTTATCCTGTTTTTGTGGAAGAAGGGGAGAATATTCGCAAAGAAATTTCTTCCATGCCGGGCATTTTTCGTTTTTCTTTAGATCAAATCGATGCTGAATTAAAAGAGGTGGTTGACTTAGGAATTCCTTCCATCATGTTGTTTGGCATTCCCAAAAAGAAAGATGCTGAAGGGTCTGAGTCGTGGAACGATGAAGGTATTGTGCAGCAAGCTATTCGTTATATCAAAAAGAACTATCCATCCCTTTATGTGATGGCTGATGTTTGCTTTTGCGAATACACCGATCACGGACACTGCGGCGTAATTGTTGATGGCGACGTAGATAACGACAAAACCTTAACCAATTTAGAAAAACAATCCTTGTCGATGGCCAAAGCGGGAGCAGACCTATTAGCTCCCTCCGGCATGATGGACGGTATGATTGCCGCCATGCGCGATGCCTTAGATTTAAACGATTATCCGAATACGCCCATTATGTCTTATGCCGTAAAATACGCTTCTGCCTTTTACGGCCCATTCCGAGAGGCTGCCGATTCTACGCCTTCTTTTGGCGATAGACATACTTACCAAATGGATCCCGCCAACCGCATTGAAGCACTCAAAGAAGCTGCCTTGGATGTGGAAGAAGGAGCGGATATTTTAATGGTAAAACCGGCACTTTCATACTTGGACATCATCCGTGAATTAAAAGAGTTACACGACTTGCCATTAGCAGCCTACAACGTAAGTGGAGAATACGCCATGATCAAGGCTGCCGCTGCTAAAGGTTGGATTGATGGTGAAAAAGTGATGATGGAAAAACTCATTTCCATGAAAAGAGCCGGAGCTGATTTGATTCTGACTTATCATGCGAAAGAAGCAGCGAGGCTAATTTAAAAGAATCGTTTGAACTTTTGATAAGATTTTTTTACATCTAGTAGGAGTAGAAGTAAAAGAAGGGCAATCAGTTTACAAAAGATTACAGCATTATTTATAGCCGTTGTAAATTTTAAGATACAGTTTTTCAAAACACATTTTTATTTCGTTAGTATTGGTTTAAAACTGTATTTCCGCTGAAGTATGTAGCTGTATGCTATAGTTATAACTATTGTAAGTAAACGTGATGGAGTTGGGTAGAAAGCTAAATATTCGACAAAAAATTTCAACAATACATAATTGATTACAATGGCTCCAAGGCTTACTAGCCAGTATCTGAAGAATTGAGTTTCCGCTTTAAGCGAAGAGCCTAAGAAACTGATGTATTTGTTAAGGATAAATCCGGTGAATAGAGTGATGGGGTACACACTGAATAATGCAGCTATATGAGGGCTTAAAGTCACTATGACAAGGTTTACGTTCTCTTTTGCAAAGATGAAGTTGTAGAAAATGAAATATAGGAATATATCGAAAGCTAAATTGCTTGAACCGCAAACTGCATACCGATAGAAACTTAAAGGAAAGATGCCCTTAAAAATAAAGTAAAACTTATCGATGAATTGAAGTATTTGTTGCTTCATTTATTAATTCTTGTCTAAAAGACGCATACAAATTCGGAAAGGTTGGGGAGTAATTATAATGTGTTGCTTTAATGGGCTGCACACAGTATGGGAATATTAAAAACTAATTTGTTGGCTAAAAGGATGGCAGTAAAAAATGAAAATAACTTACTGTACCAAGATAAATCCGATTACAAATCCCACGGCAAATGAAGTCCAAAATATAGTTTGATTTCTCTTTTTGTCGGATAAAACTCTTTCTTCAACCTCATCTTTTTTAATGTCGGTTTCAAGCAATGGTTTCTCTTCAGAGGTAAATTGATAAAATACAGCTTCACATCGATAACAGCTGCTACTGAAATCAGGTCGGCTTTCTTTTGTAATGACGATTAAATCAGCTTTTCTTGCACATGCCTCACCAATCAGTATTTCAATTGCTTCTTGTTCATTGCAGCCGGCTGAGAAACCTGTATCCTTTAATTCAATTTTGCCAACTACCTTTGTATTGGTGTCAGTAACAGAATAAAATTTTTTTATAGGTATTTCGCAGGAAACATAATCCGTTTTTTCAATTTGATATCCGCTTCGAATAACTTTGTGACTACAGCTGCTCATTAATAGTAAGCTACTTATGATTATGAAGGGTTGGAAGAAGGAGCGTCTCAAGTCTTTTATTTTTAGGATAAATATAACAGAACATTTTTAATTAATAAAATTGATTTCATTTTCTGCTTTCACACTTTTCGCTTTAAGCTTTCAAGCGTACTTTTGCCCCAAAATTCAGTAGCTGAGAAAACATAGCTTTTTTACTGAAAAAAGATATTTAAATGAAGTTAGATCAATCAAAAGCCTTGATGGAGCGAGCCAACAAATCTTTAGTTGGTGGAGTAAATAGTCCCGTTAGAGCGTTTAATTCCGTCGGTGGCGATGCGCTTTTTATTGAAAAAGCAAAAGGGATTTACATCACCGATGTGGATGGTAATGAATACATCGACTTAGTGGGCTCTTACGGACCAATGATTTTAGGTCATGCGCACCCCAAAGTAAATGAAGCAGTAAAAAAAGCCCTAGATAAAAGTTATACTTATGGAGCCACTACGGAAGGCGAAGTGGAAATGGCGGAAATGATCAAAGAAGCTTTCCCTCAAATCGACAAGGTTCGTTTTGTAAACTCCGGAACGGAGGCGGTTTTTAGCGCCATTCGTTTGGCAAGAGCATATACCGGAAGAGATAAGATCGTAAAATTTGCCGGATGTTATCACGGACATTCCGACTCACTTTTAGTAGCGGCAGGCTCAGGAGTAGCTACTTTGGGAATTCCCGGAAGTAAAGGCGTACCTGAAGCTGCAGTAAAAGATACTTTGATTGCTCAATACAACGACATTGAAAGCGTAAAAACTATTCTAGAAAAGTACCCCAACGAAATTGCGGGAATTTTCATTGAACCGGTAGCCGGAAATATGGGGGTAGTTGTGCCGGAGCAAGAATTTATGAAAGAACTTCGCGCATTGACCAAAGAACACGGCATTGCTTTAGTAATTGATGAGGTGATGACCGGTTTTAGACAAAAATTCGGAGGCGCACAGGACTATTTTGGCATTGAAGCCGACATCATTTGCATGGGAAAAGTAATTGGTGGAGGAATGCCTGTGGGTGCTTATGCCGGAAAAGCCGAGATTATGGATTTGGTATCGCCATTAGGTGGCGTTTATCAAGCCGGAACTTTGAGTGGTAGTCCGATAGCCATGGCTTGTGGTTTGGCGACTTTAAAAGAGTTGAAAAATTACGATTATCAAAAAGCCGATGAAATGGGCAAAAAGGTGAAAGCTGCTTTGGAAGCTGCTGCTGCAGAAGCAGGGGTGGAAGTGACAGTTAACCAATTTGGCTTGATGGTCAATCCGTTTTTTACCAATCAAAAAGTAACTGACTTCGACAGTGCACAAACTTCAGACACTTCACTTTTTGCCAAATTCTTCTGGGCAATGGCTGAAAACGGCTTGTACATTCCGCCCTCGCAATTTGAGGCTTGGTTTTTACCCATTGTGCTCACCGATGAAGAATTAAACGAAATAATTAAACGAATTCACGCGGCTTTTCAAGCCATAAAGTAATAAGATGACAGCATTTAACGACCGCTTTTTAAAAGCTTGCAGACAAGAAGAAACTGACCGTCCACCCGTGTGGTTTATGCGCCAAGCAGGAAGGTATCAAGAAAAATATAGAGCCATTCGCAAGAAGCACACTTTGGTAGAAATTTGTAAAATTCCCGAGGTTTGTGCAGAGGTAACGCTATTACCCATCGAGCAATTTGGTTTTGATGCTGCCATTGTATTTTCAGACATCATGATTCCTCTGGAACCCATGGGAGTTGATTTTGAGTACAAAGAAGGTGTTGGTCCCGTAATTAATAATCCAATCAAAAGCAAAAAAGATGTTGAAAACCTGAAAGATTTGGATTTTGGGAAAGATTTGCTTTATACCGGTGAGTCTTTAGGGATATTGAGAAAAGCGTTGAACGTGCCTTGCTTGGGTTTTGTAGGCGCACCCTTTACTTTAGCGTCCTATATGCTGGAAGGCGGTCCTTCGAAGAGTTACATTAAAATGAAGTCTTTCATGTACCGTGAAACAGAGGCTTGGCATTTATTAATGGACAAACTAGCGAAAAACATGGCGCAGTATCTGCTTTTTCAAGTGGAAAGTGGCGCAATGGCTGTTCAAATTTTTGATTCATGGGTGGGCATTTTAAATCGTGAAGATTATCGTGAATTTGTTTTACCACACATGCAAAAAATGGTGGAAGAGATTAAATCTGCTACCAATGTTCCTGTGGTGATGTTTGGAACTAATTCTTCGCATTTATTGCAAGACATGAAAACAACCGGAGCAGATGTAATTGGCATCGACTGGAAAACAGATATGCCGTCAGCTTGGAAAGAACTTAACTACGAAGTTGCCGTTCAAGGAAATTTAGATCCTACTTTATTGTTTGCGGACTGGGAATTAATTGAGATTAGAGCCAAAAAACTGTTAGACAGCATGCCCGATCGCCCGGGATTCATTTTTAACCTCGGACATGGCATTTTACCTAAAACACCTGAGGAGAATGTTCGAAAGTTGGTGAATTTGGTGCAGGGGAGAAGCTAATCGTTAAATTCCTAGAGTTGGGAAATGCCTAAAATGAAAAGCTTACTAAGCATACTTTTTTTTATTGGGACTGCTCCGCTTTTTAGTCAAGTAGACTTAGGAGCCGAAGCTACTTATTCATTTACAAACTCAAATGTTGATGTTCCCGGGTACTTGGCTGATAACCATAAAAACGTATCAAGTGGAAATGGGTCAGATTTTTCTTTAGGACTTATTCTTGATTTTAAAAGTGCTTCAACCATAAGAATGGGATTTAGGACTTGGAGGGTTCCTTTTAAACATACTTATGTTAGAGATAACAATCGGTCTTATGTCGAAGAGGGAAAGTTTCGAACAAATGGGCTATACTTCAGATATGAACCTAGCTGGGATTATATCTTTATATCAGTTGGTTTTGATATTGGAGTTTCTCATTTGTATAAAAATGATTTAACTGTACTTAATGGTAATGGAGAAAAGGTGCGTTCTGAAAGCAATAGAAGAAAATCCGTTTTGCCAAATGGGTTTGATCCGCCTGTTAATATGGTATTCAGTTTAGGGCCATTAATTCCGATTAATGAGTCATTTAAAATAAAAGGTATAGTTGGTTTTATATTTCCGATGAAAGTGCTTTATGACCCAATGGTATCCTATCAACAAGTGTATTTGAGTTCAGGAAAACAAGCTCCGGATGCCGAGCCCACAATAAACTACCTCGTTAATTTTAAATTTGGAGTCGGGCTTGATTATTATTTTTAACTGGATGGGGAAGCGTATAGCTGCTACCTATTATTCCGTCGATCTTGCTTTCCTAGATTTTTTAAAAAGCGGTAGGTTTTTTTTTCAGTATAGTTAACAATCTTTTCTCTCTGCTTTTCTTTTTTGCGTAAATAACCGGAGGGGTTAATCCAAAATTTTCTGTATTTGTTTGTAAGTAAGCCTTTAGAAGTTTTTAAATTGCCTTTTGCAATTGCTGCAGGGGTTAAAACAAAAGGCAATATTATACTTGCCGTGGAGATAAGATATGCATTGGCTGCAATTGTAAGCAACCCCACTCCTGTCCAAATTATATTGTGTTTTCTTTCGACATATTTGATGCTATCAAACTGCATGATGATATAATCATCGCTTTTGTTTGTGTCTAAGGTAGCATAAAACCCAATTTCTTTTTTGTTGAATCGGTCGATGCCGTTTTTTAACTTGATCTATTAATTGCGTGCTTAAGTCAGACTCGAATTTATCAGAAAATTCGACGGAGAGATGAAGTGTGTCGAGGTTGACTGTTTTATTAAGCGTGTAGACTTGTGCATTAATTACATTGGAGAATAGTATAGTGAAAGTATATATAATAAGTTTTTTCATTTAAATTAATTGCAGAAATACTACTGTTAAAAATATCTATTTTTATTTGCTTAAAATGCTGACAGTAAGTATCATTGGAATTAAGAAGTAAACAATAGGATGAACTGACAATCTCTTGCTAGCCTTTAATTGATTTAACTCAATAATTTTGATTTCATCTCCGATTTCAATAATTGAGTATTTCAATAAGTATTTGCCATTGTCTTCTTTTGAGTATGCATCAATGATTATATTTTTAACTTTTTCGGGGAGAATGATTCCTTCAAACTCATCACTTTTCTTTCTTTTTTTATAAAAAACCTGTCCTTCATAAAGGCTGTCAACCTCAGAGGTGTTAACTTTATTATTAATAGTTAAAGTTTCTTTTTTGGGTATATATTTTTGACTTAATGTATCAGGTTCAATTGTACTAATGTATTTGTTTAAATCGCGAAAAGATTGATAAAAGAAATTGTAAGTAAAGTCATCTAAGGTGTATTTTTTTTCTCTAATTAATGTGTCAATCTCTAATTTGTCATGCCAAAGTAAAAAAGTGTCTTTATCTTTTTCCAAGTAATAGTTAACAGCTATTTCAAAATGCCTTGATTTCTTTTTTGTTAAGTAATCATTTGGTTCGTTCTCTGAGATATATAGGTTCGTAAAGGCAACTATAACTTTTTTCTTACCAATTTTTGCAAGTTTCATTGCTCGATCAAAGTATGGATTAAATACAGCAGGAAGTTCGTCTGTGACTTGAAGGATAACTTTGCCTCTATCTTGATAGTATATCTCTCCAATTTGTAAGATGTGTTTGCGGTTATCTATTACACCACTAATTTGAAAGCTCGAGGTATCTAATTTTAGACCATACAAAGGCATTTTAAATTCTTGATATAGTATTTGCTCGTAATCTTGAGCTGATATATAAAGACTTGTATGGAAGAAGATTAGAAGTAAAAAGTATTTTTTAAAAGTGTTTATCATGGTTAGCTGATTAGATACTAAAAAAACAACAAATTCTACAACAACACCCCTACAATCACTGCAGTAAATAAGGAAGCTAAGGTGCCGCCGATAAGGGCTTTTACACCGTATTTAGCCAATAATCCTTTGCGTGTGGGAGCTAGTGCGCCAATACCTCCAATCTGTATGCCGATAGAGGCAAAGTTGGCAAAGCCACACAAAATGTAAGTTGCCATGGTGATGCTTTTTTGTTCTGCAAATGCTCCGGATGCTTTCATATCGCCAAGGGAAACGTAAGCCACAAATTCGTTTAAAATGGTTTTTTCACCTAAAAGCTGACCGACTAAAATCATGTCTTCCTTTGCTACGCCCATTAACCAAGCAACAGGAGCAAAAGTATAACCGATGATAAATTCGAAGGTCAAACCATTGAAGTTAGTGTGTTCAATAATTAAAGTATTCAGTCCACTGTAGTGTCCGATTAAGTCTTTTAAAATGTAATTACCCATGGTGATGAAAGCAATAAAGACTAAAAGCATTCCTCCAACATTTACTGCAAGCTTAATTCCTTCAGTGGTTCCATTGGCAATGGCCTCTAAAGCATTTCCACCAATCTTTTCCTGACTGATTTCCATTTTGTCGTTGATTTTTTCCGTTTCAGGAACCAACATCTTGGCGGCGATTACAGCTGCCGGAGCCGACATCACAGAAGCGGCTAATAAGTGTTTGGCAAAGTAAATTTGCTCAGCCTCATCGCCACCGCCTAAAAAACCGATGTAAGCGGCTAAAACTCCTCCGGCAATAGTTGCCATTCCTCCTGACATCAAGCAAAGTAATTCTGACTTTGTCATGCTTCCTAAATAGGGTTTTACCAAAAGTGGAGCTTCTGTTTGACCTAAGAAAATGTTTCCTGCTGCTGCTAAACTTTCCGCACCCGAAAGCTTCATGAGTCGCTTCATCAACCAAGCAAAACCATAAACGAATTTCTGAAGAATTCCCCAATAATAAAGCAGACTGGTTAAAGCGGAAAAGAACACAATGGTAGGAAGCACTTGTACCACAAAGTTGATAAAACCGACTTCAATTTTTTGAGTAACGAAAGACTCAAAAAGAAAGGCTGTGCCCGCATTGGTAAAGGAAATGATTTTGACAAAAAACTGACTAATCATTTCAAAGAATTGCTCTGCAATAGGAACTTTTAATACCAAAAGTGCCAACACAATTTGCATGAGCAGGCCTTTGCCCACTAATGACCAGTTGATCGCTCGACGGTTTTCGCTAAATAAAAATGCTATAAGCAGAAGGGATATCATGCCAAGTAAACCTCTAAAAAAAGAGGTGAAAGTGAAACCCGAAAGTGCTTTTATTTCTCTTTGGTTAACTTCTTCCTCAGTTTGACTTTGAGCAGCAGAAGAACTGTCTATTTGATCAACAGTATCGATTAAACTTTCTGCTTCTGTAGCAAAGGATTCTTGGCTAAAAACAAATAAAATAAAGAGAAGATGTAGGAACGATATTGATTTCAAGGAAGTAAAATGATGCTTAGTTGCTTGACTTGTTACGTTTTTGAATTTCATCGCGAAGTTTGGAAGCTTCCTCATAATTTTCAGTGTCGATGGCTTTTTCTAAGCGCTCGTTTAGTTCATCTATTGAAAGCGAATCTAAGCCTTTTTTTTGTTTTGTGCTTCTAGGTTTTTTGCTCTTTGGAGCGGGAGCTTCTGCTGCGGCATCTTCTTCAAGTACAATTCCCGCTTTCTCTAAGATAAACTCAAAAGTGTATATTGGGCACTTAAAGCGAACTGCCAAAGCTACGGCATCAGATGTTCGTGTATCAATTTCAACTTCTTGATTGTTTTGTAAGCAAATTAGTTTGGCGTAAAATACACCTTCAACTAAATTGTAAATAATAATTTCTTTAATATCGATTTTAAAAGACTCGGCGAAGCTCTTAAAAAGATCGTGAGTTAAAGGTCTGCTAGGCGTCATGTCTTCTAATTCAATGGCAGTGGCTTGAGCCTCGAATCCGCCGATTATAATAGGTAATCTGCGTTTGCCATCTTGCTCAGCTAACACCAAGGCATAAGCACCCGATTGTGTTTGGCTGTATGAAAGTCCGACGATATCTAGTGCAATTTTCTTCATCTGCTGCAAATCATTTTAGAAAGTAGGAGCGAAAATATTCGCCCCTACTGTGGATTTTATGCGTTAGAATCTAAATTCATCGATTTTGCGGCTTCTACCAACTTAGGCACCACGTCAAATGCATCGCCTACAATACCGTAGTCGGCAGATTTAAAGAAAGGCGCTTCCGGATCATTGTTAATTACAACAATTACTTTACTTTGGTTTACACCTGCTAAATGTTGAATAGCTCCTGAAATACCAATAGCAATGTAAAGGTTCGGGCGAATTGCCACACCGGTTTGACCTACATGCTCGTGGTGAGGTCTCCAGTCCATATCGGCTACCGGACGAGAGCAAGCAGTTGCTGCGCCCAGCGCTTTTGCTAAGTCTTCAATCATGCCCCAGTTTTCAGGACCTTTTAAGCCTCTTCCTGCACTAACCACTTTTTCAGCTTCAGTTAATGGCAAGTCAGCTTCTTCCATTTTTTGCTCTTTAACTTGAAGTCTTGAGCTTCCTAAGTCGGCACTGAATTCTTCAATTGTTGCACTTTTTTCGTTTTCCTTTTTCTCAATAGAGTTAGGCATAACAGAAATAATTCTATATTCAGAGTTGATTTTTGTATGTGCAAAAGCCTTTCCGGAGAAAACAGCTTTTTTAACAACAAAACCATCTGTAGTATCAGGAAGTGCAACCGCACCGGAAACTAAACCGGCGTCCATCTTTGCTGCTAAAATAGGAGCAACTGACTTTCCACTCAAATCGTGAGGAAAAATAATGGTTTTAGCACCTTCTTTTTCAGCAGCAGCTTTTAATGCAGCAGCAATTAAAGTCGGTTGAAAGTCGGCTAAAGCAGCATCTTTGCAGTGCAGCACTTTATCTGCTCCGTACTTTCCTAAACTTTCAAGACCTTCAGCTTCGCCGGCTACAAGAGCCACTACTTGGTCGCCATCAGCCATTTGAGAAGCATAAGAAACTGCTTCAAAAGCTGATTTATGTAATTTGTTATTTGCCGAATCGGCGTATACTAATATTGACATAATTCTTTCTTTTTAAATAACTTTAGCTTCGTTTCTTAATAATTCAAGTAATTCAGCAGCATTGTCTGCATCTATGTATTTGCAGTCGCCTTTTGCCGGAGGAAGTTCGTAAGAAACTATTTCCGTAGCGTTTTCTGCTTCAGCAGGCTCAATCACATTAAGGGGCTTTGTTCTAGCTGCCATAATTCCTCTCATATTTGGGATTCTAGCTTCTGCCATACCTTTCGCTGCACTTAATACAAATGGAGTTTCAACTTCAATTACTTCTTTACCGCCTTGTATATCTCTTTGAACAGTGGCTTTGTTGCCATCCATTTCCATTTTAGAGGCATTGGAAATAAAAGGCTGATCTAAAATTGCAGCAATCATTCCACCAACTTGTGAGCCGTTATAGTCAATGGTTTCCTTGCCGCAAAGTACCAAGTCAAAATTATTTTCCTTTGCATACTTGGCTATTTGCTTAGCCGTGTACAATGCGTCGGTTGGCTCGGCATCAATTCTTACAGCATCATCAGCTCCAATAGCCAATGCCTTTCTAATAGTTGGGTCGTTATCTGCTTTTCCAACATTAATTACAGTTACCGATCCGCCTTGAGCTTCTTTAATTTCAAGCCCCTTCACTAAAGCATACCATTCATCATAAGGATTAATGATAAACTGTACACCATTAGTATCAAATTGGGTGTTGTTATCAGTAAAGGCAATTTTGGCTGTTGTGTCCGGTGCCTTACTGATGCATACAAGTATCTTCATAATAATGTATTAATTGTTATTTAATTTATTTTAAATGGCTTAAGCCACATAGACTAAAAAGGAATACAAAACTAACTAAAATCCAAAGAATTTAACTCATTTCATTGTGCTTAGCTTCTTATTTTTTAAGATATGAACAGTTGAATTTTTTCTTTGTTGTGCATTTGTTTATTTAATAATTTTGAAGCCCGCCTATAGAGGCTTGAATTAGTTTGTCAGTGATGCAAAAAATAAAATCATAAAATTGATTTTTTGTTAGCCGGCTAGTTACAAAACATGATTTAAAGATGAAGACGTTACAATTTAGAGAAGCCCTGCGAGAAGCCATGAGCGAAGAAATGCGCCGGGATGATAGAGTGTTTTTGATGGGTGAAGAAGTTGCCCAATACAACGGAGCTTACAAAGTAAGTCAGGGTATGTTAGACGAGTTTGGTGAAAAACGAGTAATCGATACACCAATTGCAGAGCTTGGTTTTGCCGGTATTGGAGTAGGTGCTGCAATGAACGGTTTGCGTCCTATTATTGAATTTATGACTTTCAACTTTTCCTTAGTTGCTATTGATCAGGTAATCAATTCGGCTGCTAAAATGTTGAGCATGTCGGGAGGACAATATGGAGCTCCAATGGTTTTTAGAGGGCCAACAGCTTCTGCCGGTCAATTAGGAGCGCAACACTCACAAGCTTTTGATAGCTGGTACGCAAATACTCCTGGTTTAAAAGTGGTTGTTCCTTCAAACCCTGCTGATGCAAAAGGCTTATTAAAGTCTGCTATTCGCGATGACGATCCGGTTATTTTTATGGAATCGGAACAAATGTATGGCGATAAAGGAGAGGTTCCGGAAGGAGAGTACTTAACTCCGCTAGGTTCTGCTAAAGTTGTAAAAGAAGGAAGTGATGTAACCATTGTTTCTTTTGGAAAAATCATGAAAGTGGCTTTAGAAGCTGCAGAAGAGTTAGCAAAAGATGGAATTAAAGCAGAAGTAATCGACTTAAGAACTATTCGTCCCATCGATTACAAAACAGTTATTGAGTCTGTAAAGAAAACAAATCGCATGGTTATTTTGGAGGAAGCATGGCCTTTGGGAAATATTTCTACAGAGTTAACATATATGATCCAGCGAAATGCATTTGATTATTTAGATGCTCCAATTCGCCGAATTAATACTAAAGATACTCCATTGCCTTATGCGCCTACTTTGGTGGAGGCTTGGTTGCCGAATACAAAAGACCTAATTAATGCAGTAAAAGATGTGATGTATATTAACGCATAGTTTTTATACCTTGTAAAGTTGAATTTAATGCCGACTCAATTGAGCTCGGCATTATTTTTTGCATATCATTTCAATTACATATACATTTGCGGCTTTTTACACAAGAACTTTTAGATAATATTACTTTTTTTAACAATTAAATTATGGATACGAGCACTATTTTACTTTACCTAGTCCCATTTTTGGGAATTATTGGATTGATTGTCATGGCTGTGAAATCAGCATGGGTTTCCAAGCAAGATGTTGGAGACGCTAATATGGCTGAATTGGCAAGACACATTGCCACAGGAGCAATGGCTTTTTTAAAGGCAGAATGGAAAGTGATGTCTTATTTTGTGGTAATCGCAGCTATTTTATTGGCTTGGTCGGGCACTCAAGTTGACAATTCACATCCGGTAATTGCAATCACTTTTATTATTGGAGCTTTCTTATCTGCTTTAGCAGGGTGGATTGGTATGAACATCGCCACTAAGGCCAATGTTCGCACAACTCAGGCAGCACGCTCATCTTTGGCAAAAGCCTTAAGTGTTTCTTTTAACGGAGGAACAGTTATGGGCTTAGGTGTTGCCGGCTTAGCCGTTTTAGGCTTGGGCGGAATATTCATTTTTTTGCTAGGCATGTTTGGTCCAGAAGCTACTTTCGTAGAAAAAGGAAGTTATATTTTTGCTATTGAAGTGTTAGCAGGTTTTTCTTTGGGAGCTGAATCAATTGCTCTTTTTGCGCGTGTTGGAGGTGGTATTTATACCAAAGCTGCCGATGTTGGAGCAGACTTAGTTGGTAAAGTTGAAGCCGGAATTCCTGAAGATGATCCGCGTAATCCAGCTACCATTGCCGATAATGTAGGTGATAATGTTGGTGATGTTGCCGGAATGGGAGCTGATTTGTTTGGTTCTTACGTAGCAACAATCTTAGCAACTATGGTACTAGGTGCTGAGGTAATTGCCGAAGATGCTTTTAATGGTTTATCACCCATTTTGCTGCCAATGATCATTGCCGGATTAGGGTTGATTTTCTCCATTATCGGAACTTTTTTTGTAAGAGTAAAGAGTGAAGAAGGTAGTGTTCAAGGAGCTTTAAATATAGGGAACTGGTTGTCGATAATATTAACAGCAGTGGCTTCTTATTTTCTTGTGGATTATTTAATGCCACAGGATATGATTATTCGTGGAGAGAACTTTACTTCAATAAATGTATTTTTTGCCATTCTAACAGGTTTAGTTGTTGGGGCAATTATGAGTGTAGTAACAGAATATTACACTGCCATGGGCAAAAAGCCGGTAAACTCTATAGTGCAACAATCATCTACCGGACATGCTACAAATATTATTGGTGGTTTAGCAGTAGGAATGCAGTCGACTGTGATTCCAATTATTGTTTTAGCAGCAGGTATTTATATTTCTTTTGAATTTGCCGGACTATACGGAGTTGCTATTGCCGCTGCAGGTATGATGGCAACAACTGCTATGCAGTTGGCGATTGACGCTTTTGGTCCGATTGCCGATAATGCCGGAGGTATTGCCGAAATGAGTGGTTTGCCTGAAGAAGTTCGCGGAAGAACTGACAACTTAGATGCTGTTGGAAACACTACTGCCGCTGCAGGTAAAGGATTCGCCATTGCATCTGCTGCACTAACTGCCTTGGCATTGTTTGCAGCTTTTGTTGGCGTTGCCGGAATTGATTCGATTGATATTTATAAGGCAGATGTTTTAGCAGGCTTATTTGTAGGTGGAATGATTCCTTTTATTTTCTCTGCTTTAACAATTGCGGCAGTAGGTAGAGCAGCCATGGATATGGTTCAAGAAGTTCGTCGTCAGTTCAAGGAGATTCCAGGTATTATGGAGTACAAAGCCAAGCCTGAATACGACAAATGTGTAGAGATTTCAACTAAAGCTTCAATTCGAGAAATGATGTTGCCCGGAGCTATTGCGTTAATCGTTCCAATTATTGTTGGTTTTGCATTCGGACCGGAAGTGTTAGGTGGTTTGTTAGCCGGTGTAACTGTTTCCGGTGTGTTGATGGGAATTTTCCAAAACAATGCCGGCGGTGCATGGGACAATGCTAAAAAATCTTTTGAAAAGGGAGTAATGATTAACGGAAAAATGGAGTACAAAGGTTCTGAACCACACAAAGCTTCCGTTACAGGAGATACGGTCGGAGATCCATTTAAAGATACTTCAGGCCCTTCTATGAACATCTTAATTAAGTTAATGTCGATTGTTTCATTAGTAATTGCTCCTCATATTTCAGTGAGTTCTCATGGCGCTCATGATGAGAATGTAAATCAAGAAATGAATAAGCAACAAACTGAGGTTGTTGAAGGGCAAATTAAGGATGGTGTTTACTATTTGCCACAAGGAGAGTATTCCGTTAGTTGGAATGCTAAAAAAGTAGGTGGAGAGCACCATGGTGTTGTTAAAATCAGCAATGGTAAACTAAGAGTTGAAAACAACAAAATTATTGAAGGATCTATTGAAGTTGATATGTCAACAATTCAAGTGAATGATATTAGAGATGAAGAAAAAAATGCTAAATTAGTTGGACATCTAAAAAGTGAAGATTTCTTTGATGTAGAGAGTCATAAGTATGCTACATTGGATTTTCGCTCAATCGACGGAAGTGGTAAACATCAAGTGTTAATGGCAGATATGACCATCAAAGGAATTCGAAATCAAGTAAGATTTGATGTCACTATTGAGCAGAATTCTCCGAATTCGATTAAAGCAAGTGCATATTTAACCTTAGATAGAACTAAATATGATATTACCTATAAGTCGAAAAGCGTAGATGCTTTATTGGATGAGTTTATTTACGATAACTTCGATATTAAAACAAAGTTTATTGCTGAGTTACCGAATTAATTAGAAAGAGCATAATAATATTAAAGCAGACCTTCAAGATTTCAAAAACCTTGAAGGTCTTTTTATTTTGTCAACTTCTAAAACAGCCCATGAATCTCTGCATCGATTTTACTGATTACTTTTCCTAAATCCTCTTCGCTTTCTATAAAGTTGGTATTGTCAACATCTACAATTAAAAGTTTACCTTCCTCATAAGTGCTAATCCAAGCTTCGTAGCGCTCGTTTAATCGCTTTAAGTAATCAAGTCGAATGCTTTCTTCGTACTCCCTTCCTCGGCTACTAATTTGATCCACTAAAACAGGAATAGAAGCTCTTAAGTAAATCAATAAATCCGGTGGTTGAATAAATGACTCCATCAACTTAAATAGCGAGAAGTACGATTCAAAATCACGCGAAGTCATTAGCCCCATAGCGTGTAAGTTGGGTGCAAAAATATAAGCATCTTCGTAAATGGTTCTATCTTGAATAACACTTTTGCCGCTGTTTCTAAACTCTTGAATTTGACTAAAGCGATTGTTTAAGAAATAAACTTGCAGGTTAAAAGACCAACGCTGCATATCGTTGTAAAAATCATTTAAGTAAGGATTTTCATCAGCGTCTTCAAAATGCGCTTCCCATTTGTAGTGTTTCGCCAAAAGCGAAGTAAGTGTGGTTTTCCCTGAGCCGATGTTTCCGGCAATTGCAATGTGCATATCTTATATTTTAATCGTCTACTAAAATAATAAAATCAAATGGCTAAATGCATTTAATTTGTCTTGAAAATGGTACACTTTTTTCCGTCGAAAGTGTATAGTCTGCCTTTTTCAATGCGAGCTTGAGTTAGTTTGTTAAAGTCAATTGGGCTACAAACTCTTTCCATTTCTTGCCGTTGATACTGACAAAATTGATTGTCGGCTACAAAGTTAATGTTACCATCTAAAACTTGTGGTTCTTTTAAGTTTTTGAGTGGAATTGTTTTTATGTAAGTTCCAAAATGGTCAAAAACCAGAATTCCTTCTTCCGGTACATTAACAAAAAGTTGATTGTTATATTCGATCATAAAAGAAGGGTTTAGACGTTTGCCAAACCATTGCATAAAATTTACACTCTCATGAGTGACTTTAAAATTGTCATTCAAATGATAAACTCTTTGTCGCATTTGATCAAATACCCAAAAGCCATTTTCTCGAGAGAGGCAAGCTTGAGTAATTTGATCGAAGCCCAATTCTTGCAAATCAATTGGATCGCCATTCTCGCTGAGGTAGTTGTCTAAAAAGTGGATTATTCCATAATTACGAAAGAATACGAGTATTTTGTAAGGGTCGGAGCAATCTATGCTGCTTATTTCGCCATATCTTTTAGAATTAAAAGCATACAATGAATCTCCATTCTTGTTGTACATCCACAAAAAGTTTTCCTTTGCAATGTAAAGGTTGCCAAGACGGTCGGTGCTGATGAACTCAGCTTCTTTTTCAATTTGAGCTATTTGTTTTATCGATGATTTTGTTTGTGCAGATAAAATCAAATTGAAAAGAAAAAAGATAATTAATGTTATGTTTCTTAATAAGTTCATCATTATTCACTAATCAAGTTCATAATCTCTTCCACATATTTCCGATCGTTACTTAAGCGAGGCACTTTGTTTTGCCCACCTAGCTTGTTTCTGTTTTTCATCCAATTGTAAAAGGTACCCTTGGGTGCAACTATAAATTCTGGAAACTCTAAAGCCATATTTCCATTTCGCTTGGCTTGGTAGTCAGTGTTTATCGATTTTAATTTTTCATCAAAAGCCTTACTAAAGCTATCTAAACTATTCGGGGTGTTAGAAAATTCAATTACCCATTGGTGACGTCCTGCTTCTTTATTGGTTAAGTAAACAGGTGCAGCTGTATACTCCTCAATGCTTGCATCTGTTTGATCGCAGGCAAACTTCAAAGCTTGTTCGGCATTGTCAATAATCACTTCTTCACCAAAAGCATTGATAAAATGTTTGGTGCGACCCGAAACTTTAACTCTGAATGGATATTTTGAGGTAAACTGAATAGTATCGCCAATTTTGTAACGCCATAGTCCACCATTGGTAGAAATAATAATCGCATAGTTAGTGTTCAGCTCAATTTCATCTAAGCTCAATGTTTTAGGATGTTCTTTGTCCCATTCATCTGAAGGGGCAAATTCGTAGTAAATGCCGTAATCTAACATTAATAAAAGCTCTCCAGGCTGCGATAAATCTTCAATGCCAAAGAAACCTTCTGAAGCATTATAGGTTTCCATATAGTGCATTTTGCTGGAGGATATGATGGATTTAAATTGTTCTCGGTAAGGAGTAAAAGCAACACCACCGTGAAAAAATACTTCTAGATTAGGCCAAATTTCACTAATGTCTTTTTTGTTGCTGTGCGATAAAATTTTATTGAGAAGAATTAGCATCCAAGAAGGTACACCGGATAAACTAGTAACATTGTCATTTGAACAAATTTTTGCCATTTTTTCCAGCTTTTCTTCAAAGTCGGTCATTAAAGCAATTTCCAGTTCGGGAGTTCTGCGCATTTCAGCCCAAAAAGGTAAATTCCTAATAATAATTGATGATAAATCACCATGGTAAGAGTCAATCGAAGGGTCGATTGATTGACTGCTACCTCCCATTACTAAGGTTTTACCTGTGAAAATTTCGGTGTCTTCAATATTGGAGCAATAAATGCTCAACATATCTTTACCACCTTTATAATGGCATTCCTCCAGAGCCTCTTTAGTTACCGGAATAAATTTGCTTTTATCGCTTGTTGTTCCGCTTGACTTAGCAAACCATTTTGTTTCTGTTGGCCACAAAAGATTTTGTTCTCCCTTCATCAATCTGCTTACATAATCTTTTATGTCATCGTAATCTTGAACAGGTACACGTTCTTTAAACTGCTCTATAGATTGAATGCTTTTGTAGTCATATTGCTTGCCCCATTCTGTGTTTTTAGCATCATTTATCAGGTCGTCAAACCATTCATTCTGAACTTCAATAGGGTATTTCATAAATAACTCAATTTGGTGCATGCGTTTTTTCATGAACCAAGAAAAAATGGAATTGAGTATTGGCATAAGTTGTTTTTTTAGAAGGCTTTTTAATGAATTATAAAAGTAATTTAATTTTTAAAAACCTTCACTTTTATCTAAAAAATGAGGTAAATAAAAAAGCCCTTCTCAAAAAGAAAAGGGCTTTATATACAGTCGTCTTTGTTTTCTAATCAATCATTACATCTACCGGCATTCTTGTGTAAATGCCTTTGCGATTTAATGCATTTTTGATGTTTAGGTAGTATTTTTTAGCCTGTCCTAGTTCAGAACCAACTATTTTTAATCGAGCTTCCGTAGCAAACTGAGTAAGAATCTTTTCAAATGGGTCTTTGCGCTCGGGTAGTTCTTCAATTTTGTAATCTTCTAATTCTGCAATATCTGCCGCAGCAACAATGGCTTCTTCCAATCCACCGATTTCATCAACCAAACCTATTCGTTTTGCGCTAAGTCCGTTCCACACTCTACCTTGACCAATTTCATCAACTTGCTCTTGTGTCATGCCTCTGCCTTCTGCTACTTTAGAGGTGAAATCGTCGTAAACCTCTTCAACCATCTCCTGCAATGCCTCTTTCTCATGTGTACTTAAAGGACGAAGAATATTCATTCCATCTGAATAAGCATTGGTGTTTACATTGTCGGTGTGTACGCCAATTTTTTCTTTTAGAAAGCCTTGAATATTTGGAATTAATCCGAAAACACCAATTGAACCGGTAATGGTAGAACTTTCGGCATAGATTCGGTTAGCAGCACAAGAAATGTAATACCCGCCACTGGCAGCCACATCGCCCATAGAAACCACAACGGGTTTTGATTCTTTCGCCAGAACTACTTCTCTCCACATTACGTCAGAAGCTAAGGCGCTTCCTCCGGGAGAATTTACTCTTAATACAATGGCTTTGATATCATCGTCTTTTCTTGCTTCTCGAATTGCTTCGGCAATGGTTGAAGAGCCCATTAAGCCATCTTTGCTTTCACCAGATACAATCTCACCTTCGGCAAAAATTATAGCCACTTTATTTTTTGAATTCCATTTTTCTCTTCCGCTTTTAGCAATCTCAATTGGAAGTTTAGTCTTGTTAAATTTCTTTAGTTCAATAAAACCTAAGTCTGCTGTTTGGTCAACTTCAACTAATTCTTTTAACCTTTTTTGAACCTCGTCTTCGTAAATTAATCCATCAACAAAACCATAATTCATAGCATCTTTCGCAGTTCTAAGCGACAAACTGTCTGCAATTTTATTTAATTCAGCAATTTCAATACCCCTGCTATCTGAAATTTTTTGAAGTTGATCGTCCCAAATACCTTGAATTAACTCTTTGTACTGTTTTTCGTTTTCAGGACTCATGTCGTTTCTGATAAATGGCTCAATGGCACTTTTAAACTTCCCATGACGAATTACTTGCATTTCAATGTCTAATCGATCTAATGCATCTTTAAAGAACATTAGGTTAGCAGCTAGGCCCTTAAAGGTCATTTCTCCGGCAGGATTTAAGTAAACTTCATCGGCCACGCTTGATAAATAATACTCATTTTGGCCATAGTTCTCACTGTAGCTAATAATAAACTTACCTGATTCCTTGAACTGCAGAAGGGCTTTTCTCAATTCTTCAGTAGTTGCCATATTTGCCTGAAGCCAGCCAATGTTTAAATAGATTCCTTTAATTTTCTCATTATTAGCTGCTTTTTCAATATTGTCTATAATGTTGTTTAACCCTAAAGGTTTGCGGTCTTCAAAGCTGCTAAAGTCAAAATTGTCGAATGGGTTGTTACTCGGGCGGTCTTGAATGGGGGTTTCCAATTTTATGTGCAAAATGCTTTTGTCAGCCAAGAATGGTTCTTTGCTTTCTTGAGAGGCACTGATCATTGAGCCAATAATTCCTGCAAAAACAAGACTTACAAGAAGAATGCTTAAAAATACTCCAAACATGGAGGCAAACATAAATTTCAAAAATTGTTTCATGGGTTTTAATTTTTAGAAGCAAACAAAGCTTCAAGTGTTCGTTGTGATGGATTTTGAAACAAAAATACAATAGTTTTGCTTGTTTAAAAGATAGATTTACATACATGGTTGAACAAAAGGATGAATGGACTTCCTCTGTTTTTTTGGCGCTAGGTTCTAATATGGGAGATGCTTCGACAAATATTAAGCGCGCCATTGAAAAGCTTCAGCATAATGAAAATGTTCGTTTGCTTAAATCTTCTTCTATGTATGTGACAGAAGCTTGGGGGAGTTCAAGTTTAAACGATTTTCATAATATGGTGGTTGAGGTTGCGACAAAGCTAAGTCCACAACAGTTATTGGATTTGTGCTTGCAAGTAGAAAGTAATTTAGGTCGAAGTAGGAGTGAAGCTAAAGGGTACGAAAACCGGTTGATTGATATTGATTTGATTTTTTTTGAGCACTTTAGCTGCCATACTGAAACATTACAGTTGCCGCATCCGTATTGGAGCAGCAGAAATTTCGTTTTACAACCTTTAAATGAAATAGCTTCAAATTTTCTTCCTTACAACGGAAATAAGAAAATTGCTGACTTTGTAGCTGATTGCAAGGATGATTTGAAGGTAGTAAAGTTAGAATAGAAGGGAAATTCAGTTTATTTAAAGATTGAATATACTTCTTTTTTTGTCAGAATTAACATTATTAACTAATATTGCACAATAAACAATTGACTTAGATTTAAAACCAATGAAAAAGCAAACTTTTAGATCATACGCATTAATTGGCTTAGCGGCAGCAACTACGGTTGCTTGTAACCCGTTAAACAATATGACCAAGAAAGCGGAGGAGATTACCTATTCAGTAACTCCTAATCCTTTGGAAATGCACGGAGATAGTATCGAAGTAAGTATTTCAGGAACTATTCCGCCAAAATTCTTTAACGCTAAAGTGTCAGTAGACATTACTCCAACACTTAACTATGGTGAGCAAGTAACAACCTTTAAAAAGTTAGTTCTTGTAGGAGAGGATTCTGAAGTAGAAGGTCAAAAAATTCCTTACGAAAAAGGAGGTAACTTCTCTTATAATGATAAAATTGCCTACCAAGAAGGTATGGATGTAGCAACACTTGACGCAGTTGGTGTTGGTAAATACAAAGGCAAAGAAAAAGAGTTTCCTGCTGAGCAAATTGCTACAGGTACAATCATTACTCCTAGCTGGGCTATGGAAGATGACATGCCTAAATTAGGAGATGATAAATTCACTAAAGTTACTCCAAAGGAGCAGCAAGCTATTATTAATTATTTAGTAAACAGTCCTGCTGTTCGCTCTTCTGAGTTGAGAGATGAAGATATGAAAGAATTAGCTGCTTGGATAAAAGAGTGGGCTGATCATCCAATGTTCAACTTTAAAGGTGTTGATGTAGTAGCTTATGCTTCTCCTGAAGGTGAAATGTCTTTAAACGAAAATTTAGCAGACCAAAGAGCAAAGTCCGGAGCAAATGCTGCTAAAAGTATGTTGAGAAGAAATCGTGTGAAAGATGCTTCAAACAATGATTTTTACAATACTGTTGGTAAAGGTGAAGATTGGGATGGCTTTAAGCAAGCAATGCAAGCTTCTGACATTAAAGACAAGGATTTAATCTTACGTGTTCTTGAAATGTATGAAGATAAGTCGAAGCGCGAAGAAGAAATCAGAAACTTAGCAGAAACTTTTGAAGTAATTAAAGAGAAAATTCTTCCTGATTTGAGAAGATCTATCGTTACAGTTAAGGGTGAAAAAGTGAGTTTCTCTGATGAAAAAATTAAAGAATACGCAAAATCAAACCCTGATACACTTTCAACTGAAGAGTTGCTTTACGCAGCAACTATGACAGAAGATTTAGATGAGAAGTTGAGCATTTACCAAACTTATTCTAAACTTCATGCTGAAGATTGGAGAGGTCCAAACAACGTTGGATATGTTTACGTAATGCAAAACAAAATGGAAGAAGCTAAAGCTGAGTTTGACAAAGCAAATAGCTTAAGCCCTAACAATGCCGTTGTTATGAACAATATGGGTGTTTATGAGCGCTCTAAAGGTAACAACGAAAAAGCCATGGAATACTATGAGATGGCCGAAGGTGCTAGTCCTGAAGTTGGAAACAACATGGGTTATTTGCAAATGCTAGCCGGCGACTACGAATCTGCTGTATCAAACTACGGAGATGTGAAGACATTTAATGCTGCTTTAGCACAAACTTTGAATAAAGATTATCAAACAGCTTTACAAACAATCGACGCTTCTCCGGCAGCTGATGAAGCAGCAGGATACTATTTGAAAGCGGTAATTGGAGCAAGACAAAATGATCAAAATATGGTAGTAAGCAATTTAAAGTCTGCTATTGCTAAAGACTCTTCATTAAAAGAGAAAGCAAAAAGAGATGCAGAGTTTACAGCTTACAAAGACAATGCAGAGTTTCAGGCTGCAGTAAACTAAGTTAAATTGAAATATCGAGTCTTAAGACTCTCATGAAAAACCCTCGAAGAAATTCGAGGGTTTTTTAATATAGGATAGTCCCCTTTACCAAACCGCCCAATTAGAATTTTTTAAAATGTCCCGGTCTTTGCTTATCAAATAACTTTCTCTCAAAGTAGCATGAGCGACAATCAATCGATCAAAAGGGTCATTCGTGAAGTCGATTAACATACTTTTAGTAATTAAGCTACCAAAGTCAATGGGGTCTTCGTCAAAGTAAAAGTCTTTCTTCAGTGAACTAAGAATTGTAAAAGGATCAATAATTCTACCTTTTCGAAATAGCATCATTAGTTCCAAGCGAACTATTGGTGAGATGCGCATATACGACTCATTCATTAACTGAAGTGACTTTTGACCAAAGATTTTCTTTCCCTTGTATAGCCAAACGACGGCATGAGTATCCAAAAAAACTATTTTTCGCTTAACCATTCGTCCCATTTTTTCTCCCAATTGGCTTCCCAGTTTTCATCAAGCGCTTGCAGCTTTTGCTCATTTAATTCGGTTTTTGTTTCATTCACTTCATTCATTCTGCTATCCATTATCTGGTAAATGTCTTTGCGTTTTTTTTCGCTAATGACTAACTCTCTTCCTTTTCTTTCGATAATAATCGGCTCGCCGCTTTCCAGCACTTGGTCGAGCAGTTGGTAGAGATTTTTTCTTAATGCAGTTGGATTTATTCTCACAGCGTACGTAAAATTTATGTAAAAGTACGTAATTTGTTTTTCTGCAGAAATTGTATATTGAATTACTTTTCCGATTTAATGTGACCCATTATCTTCTTTTTTAAGATCCACTTTCCATTAGACATTTGCGATTTGAAATTTTTTCATAGAGACTGAGAGCTCAAAGGAGAATGACTAATCAGTTTTTTATACTTCGATGGATATTGCTTCTCCATTACGAAAATGTTAACTTTGCACTCCTAAAAATCAAGACAGATGAAGCAATCAGCTCCTTATAAACCCCAAAATAAAATTAGAATTGTAACTGCCGCCTCTTTATTCGACGGTCACGATGCTGCGATTAATGTGATGCGCAGAATTATTCAGGCTACCGGTGTTGAGGTGATTCACTTGGGTCACGACCGATCAGTGCAGGAGGTAGTGGACACCGCCATTCAAGAGGATGCCAATGCCATTGCTATGACTTCCTACCAAGGTGGGCACACGGAGTATTTCAAATACATGAAAGATTTATTGGAGGAAAAAGGAGCCGGTCACATCAAGATTTTTGGCGGTGGCGGCGGAGTAATTCTCCCTGAAGAAATTAAGGAGCTTCACGAATATGGAATTACCAGAATTTACTCTCCGGATGATGGTAGAGAGCTTGGTTTGCAAGGCATGATCAACGACTTGGTAGAGCAAAGTGATTTTCCAACAGGAAAAGATATAAAGGAGGAGACTACAAAAATCAAAACAAAGGATTCCTCTGCGATTGCACGATTAATTTCAGCAGCGGAAAACTATCCTGAAGAAGCTGAAAGTCAGTTGGAAGAAATTCACCAAATGGCGGAGAAAGTTAAAACGCCAATCTTGGGAATTACAGGTACAGGTGGTGCAGGAAAATCATCTTTGGTCGATGAGTTAATTCGTCGATTTTTAATTGACTTTCCTGAGAAAACATTGGGAGTTATATCGGTTGATCCTTCTAAAAGAAAAACCGGAGGGGCTTTGTTGGGAGATAGAATACGCATGAATTCATTGCGCAGCGACCGCGTTTATATGCGTTCCTTGGCTACTCGTCAGAGTAATTTAGCCTTGTCGAAGCATGTGAAAGAGGCAGTGTCAATTTTAAAAGCCGCCGAATTTGATTTAATTATTTTGGAAACTTCCGGAATCGGTCAGTCTGATACAGAAATTACAGATCACTCCGATTTGAGTATGTATGTAATGACGCCGGAATTTGGAGCGGCTACACAGTTAGAGAAAATCGACATGTTGGATTTCGCCGATGTAGTAGCGATAAATAAATTTGATAAGCGAGGTGCTTTAGATGCGATTCGAGATGTACGCAAACAGTTTAAGCGCAATCATCAGTTGTTTGAAGCCAAGGACGAGGACTTGCCGGTTTATGGAACCATAGCTTCTCAGTTTAACGATCCGGGGACTAACCGTCTCTACAAGCACTTAATGGACATTATTGTTGAACGAACGGGAGTGGATTTGAAAAGTACTTTTGAGATATCAGATGAGATGTCTGAAAAAGTATTTATCATTCCGCCAAAGCGCGTACGTTACCTTGCTGAAATTGCAGAGAGTAATCGTTCCTACGATCAATGGTCGGAAGAGCAAGCCGAGGTGGCTCAGCAACTTTACAGCTTGCAAAAGTCGATGGGTACAATCAAAGAAATGGAGGTGGAAGACAAAGATCGTTTGTTGAAAAACCTTCAGGAGTCCTTTGAAAAAGTAAAACTCAACTTAGACCCTAAAAACCTAAAGTTGATTGAAGAATGGCCGGAAAAGCAGAAAAAATACAGCGACGAAATTTATACCTTTAAGGTTAGGGATAAAGAAATTAAGATGGAAACGCATACGGAGTCATTGTCGCATACGCAGATTCCGAAAGTGGCACTTCCAAAATACAAGGCTTGGGGCGATTTGCTGCAGTGGAACTTACAAGAAAATGTTCCGGGAGAGTTTCCTTACACAGCAGGACTTTTCCCTTTTAAACGCAAAGGTGAAGATCCTACGAGAATGTTTGCCGGAGAAGGTGGACCGGAGCGAACAAACCGTCGTTTCCACTATGTTTCTATGGATTTGCCGGCAAAGCGTTTGTCAACGGCATTCGACTCAGTTACTTTGTATGGTCAAGACCCTGCCTACCGACCTGATATTTACGGTAAAATTGGAAATGCCGGAGTGTCAATTTGTTGTTTAGATGACGCTAAAAAGCTTTATTCAGGATTTAATTTGGCGGATCCAATGACTTCCGTTTCTATGACCATTAACGGTCCTGCACCAATGTTGCTTGGCTTTTTTATGAATGCAGCCATTGATCAGCAATGTGAGATTTACATCAAAGAGAAAGGCTTAGAAAAAGAAGTTGAAGCGAAAATTGAAAAAATATATAAAGAAAAAGGTGTTGAGCGTCCTCGTTACCAAGGAGAATTGCCTGAAGGTAACAATGGTTTGGGCTTGATGTTATTAGGCGTAACCGGTGATCAGGTATTGAAGAGCTCGGTTTATGAAAAGATAAAAAAAGAAACCATTGCGGTGGTTCGTGGAACGGTACAAGCCGATATATTAAAAGAGGATCAAGCGCAGAACACTTGTATTTTCTCTACTGAATTTGCCCTGCGTTTAATGGGCGATGTTCAAGAGTATTTCATCGAAAATGCTGTGCGTAACTTTTATTCGGTCTCCATTTCCGGTTATCATATCGCAGAGGCAGGAGCCAACCCAATTACGCAGTTGGCCTTCACCTTGGCAAATGGGTTCACTTATGTAGAGTATTACTTGAGTCGAGGAATGGACATTAATAAATTTGGTCCTAATTTATCCTTTTTCTTCTCCAATGGAATTGACCCTGAATATGCAGTTATTGGTAGAGTTGCCAGAAGAATTTGGGCAAAAGCCTTAAAGCTGAAGTATGGGGCTAACTCCAGAGCACAAATGTTGAAGTATCACATTCAAACTTCGGGACGTTCATTGCATGCACAAGAGATTGACTTTAATGATATACGAACTACTTTGCAAGCCCTGTATGCGATTTATGATAATTGTAATTCGCTGCATACTAACGCTTACGATGAGGCAATTACAACTCCGACTGAAGAGTCAGTTCGTCGCGCCATGGCCATTCAGTTGATTATTAACCGAGAATTAGGTTTGGCAAAAAATGAAAATCCAATACAAGGTTCTTTCATTATTGAAGAGCTAACTGATTTAGTGGAAGAAGCTGTTTTAGCTGAATTTGACCGAATCACTGAAAGGGGAGGAGTGCTTGGAGCCATGGAAACCATGTATCAGCGTAGCAAGATACAGGAAGAAAGCTTGTATTACGAAAACCTAAAACACAGCGGAGAGTATCCAATTATTGGAGTCAATACTTTCTTGAGTTCTAAAGGTTCGCCTACAGTAACGCCCGGAGAAGTAATTCGCGCGACTAAAGAGGAGAAAGAGTACCAGATTGAGATGCTGAAAAACTTGCATAAAGGCAATGAAAATACAGCTGAAGAAAAGCTAAACGAAATTCAGCGGGTGGCCATTGAAAACGGCAATATGTTCGAAGCTTTGATGGAAGTGACAAAATACTGCTCTTTGGGGCAAATTACCGATGCGCTTTTTGAAGTAGGAGGTCAGTATAGAAGGAATATGTGATGTTGGGTTTAGATTTTTAGATGCAAGATTGCTGCGCTGCAAGAGTCAAGATGATTAACAATTGACAAATACTTTACAGCGAGTCGTTATACTTCAACAATATGTCCTACCGGAGGCGGCTTGTACAACACGAAAGCACCTAAGAGCGACGTGTCATGTTTGAACGAAAATATCTCCCGGAGACGCGTCACCCTGAACTAGTTTCAGGGTCTGTTTATGGCTTGGAAGATTATTCTATAGAACATAGGTCTAGGTTGCTTCAGATCCTGAAATACCTCTCGGCTTTGCTCGGGACTGCGAATTAAGGATGACGCATTTCTATACAAATATTTCGTTTAGGATGAGCGTCTTCATTTGAAATTTTCGATTTGATTTTTTTTTCAACCGCAGAGGCGCTGAACCTGTTCCGATTTTTCGGAAGCCCGCAAAGGGTTTGTTAAGAGAAGTTCCGTTTTTAAATTCAGAAGTTGTTGCAATCCTAGACTCCCAACTTGACATTTGAAATTTACGATTTGAAATTCCTCTATAGTCTTAACTCTAACGTCTAATCTCTTTAAATTAACATTAAGGCATTAAGAAAATTAAGGCTTTCATTAAGGGGTAGATTAGAACGCTCCTGCCTGCTGCAAGCAGGGATGACACTGATTGGGCTGATTTTCGCGGATGGTTTTTTTGTAAATAGAAGAACTTGGTTGAAGGTGAGTTTTTTAAAAACCGATTCTTAGTTTTTCACTCTTCATTCAAAACTTGACATTTGAAATTTGCGACTTGATTTTTTAACCGCAAAGCCGCTAAGCCCGCAAAGATTTTGTTAAGAGAAATTCCGTTTTAAAATACTAAAGTTGTTGTAATCCTAGATTCAAAACTTGACATTTGACATTTGCGATTTGAAATTCCTCTAAACTCTAAATCTTGTCTCTTGCTTCTTGACTCTTGCATCTAAACCAGATAGAACGCTCCTGCCTGCTGCAAGCAGGGATGACACTGATTGGGCTGATTTACGTGGATGGGTTTTTTTGTAAATAGAAGAACTTGTTGAAGGTGAGTTTTTTAAAAACCGATTCTTAATTTTTCACTCTTCATTCAAAACTTGACATTTGCGACTTGAAATTCCTCTAAGCTCTAAATCATGTCACTATCATCTAGACCTAATAGAACGCTCTTGCCTACTGCAAGCAGGAATTACGCTGATCTAGCAGATTTACGCGGATTTTATATGTAAACTTAAAACTCTAGTCGATTCTAAAAACCAATTCTTAATTCTTAATTCAGAATTCAAAACTTGACATTTGAAATTTGCGACTTGAAACTCCTCAAAACTCTATGGTCTAAAATCTAACTAGTCTTCCCCTAACATCCCTTCCATTAAATCTTCATCAGCAGGTTCATCGCAAAACCAGATTCCGAAAAGTGCTTTTTTGAATTCTAAGCCTTTAATAGCCGGCATTTTTTTGCCATTTTTGCTCACGACAATGCCAACTCCTTTTTGATAAGCGATGACGTAATGATCGCCTTTATTGATTTCTTCTTTAAAAAAACTTTTGAAGGTTTCAATTTTGTCTTTTAATGGAGCAGTGTTTCCTTTTGTAGAGTTTTTAAAGCCTTCATTAACGGCATCAATCATTTTTTGAGAAGTAATCATGGATGAAACAATGTCTAGTGTAATGGCCATCGTTTCATCATCGTTCATCACAGAATTTCTGTCTTTGCCGGTGTTTTTCAAGTAAAGGGATCCAACATAAAGGTCTAAAAAGAATTTTTCACGAATACCTGCACCATTAAAGTTTAAGGTTTCTTCACCTATTTTAATTGTTTTGGCTGGAGTAACTCCCGAAATTTCTTCTTGTGAAAAGCCAAGTTGTGAGATGGTAAAAATGCTCAGTAATAAAAGTATCTTTTTCATGATAAAATTTTTGATGAATTTAAAGAAAAATTCTCAATCTTACTTTTCAATTTCTGTACCTAGACTTTTAAAACATAAAGTCACCATAAAAGTTTTTCTTTTTTAGCATAAATTATTAGTTTGTAAGTGAAGTTATATAATCTTTAATATTGTGATGGATTGAGTTTTTAATTTAATTCGCTTATAGTGTAAGTATCTGTTATTTATTGTTTTAAGTTTTTTGAGGCCTAGGACTTATTTTTTCATTTTTAGCAATCTCTCCAATTAGCTCAACTTGTGAGCCATAAAATTTATATTTACACTTTCTTTTTAGAGCTGTATAAAAAATGATCAACCAAAAGAAAGTAGTAGTGGTAATGCCAGCATACAATGCTTCAAAAACCTTAGAAAATACTTATCGTGAAATTCCAATGGATTTGGTGGATGAAGTAATTGTAGTAGATGACTGCAGTAAAGACGATACCGCGGAAAAAGCAAGAGCATTAGGCATTAAGTATGTAATCCAACACAAAGCCAATAAAGGCTATGGAGGAAATCAAAAAACCTGCTACCAAACTGCGCTTCAGCTGGGTGCCGACATTATAATTATGGTTCATCCGGATTATCAATACACTCCAAAGTTAATACCTTCAATGTGCTACCTGATTGCCAACGACTTGTTTCAAGTTGTTTTGGGCTCTCGCATTTTGGGTAGCGGAGCTTTAAAAGGGGGTATGCCTTTGTACAAATACATTGCGAACCGCTTTTTAACATTTGTACAAAATTTATTAGTGGGGGCAAAACTGTCAGAGTACCACACCGGCTACAGGGCTTTTTCAAAGGAACTTTTAGAGTCGATTAACTACTTGGAAAACTCAGACAACTTTGTTTTCGACAACCAAATGCTCTCTCAGATTATTTACCGAGGTTATGAAATTGCCGAAGTTACTTGCCCGACAAAATACTTCGACGAAGGTTCTTCCATCAATTTAAAAAACAGCATAGTGTATGGATTAGGAGTCTTAAAAACTTCATGCAAGCATCGTTTGCAAAAGTGGAAATTGATAAACAGTAGTATGTATGCCCGTCCCTAAATGCATTTATTGTTTGAGCGAAGATGTAAAACATCAATTCCCTATAAAAGATCAATATGCTGGTGAATATGAAGCCTATCGCTGTGTAAGATGTCGCACTTTTTTCTTGCATCCACAGCCCACTAATACTCAATTAAAAAAAGCTTATGACTCTTCTTATTATGGAGAAGGGGAAAGTAAGTTTTCGCCTTTGGTAGAAAAAGTAATTGACTTTTTTAGAATGCAGAATGCTAAAAAAATGGCTCGACTTTTTGGCGGCAGTGGCAAAATAGTAGATGTAGGCTGCGGAAATGGGAACTTTTTAAGCTACTTAGGCAAAGCCGGAAATTTTAATCTAGTTGGAATAGAGCCGGAGGGAAGCTCAGCTGATCGAGCTGAAAAACATGACGAAATTCAACTTATTCGTGGCTTTTTAGAAGAAGATATTTTTGAACCCAAGTCGATTGATGCCGTTAGCTTAATTCACGTATTTGAGCATTTGCCCAATCCTCAACAAAGTTTGGATATTTTTCAAAAGATCTTAAAAGAGAATGGTACAATACTCATCGAAATCCCCAACATCGATTCATGGCAAGCTAATTTGTTCAAGCAAAACTGGTTGCATTTAGATCCTCCGAGGCATTTGAATTTAATGTCGCCTAAAGTATTGATTCAAGAACTTGATAAAAGAGGCTTTCATTGCATTCGCAAAAGTTATTTTTCTCCTCAATACAATCCTTTTGGGGCGCAACAATCGATTCTCAATTTTTTTTGTAAGAAAAGAGAAGTGCTATATGAACATTTAAAAGGCAATCAGCTTTATACGAAAGAGTACTCCGCACTTAGCCTTTTCGCTCAAAAGTTATTTCATTGGTTGAGCTTTCCACTCTTTGTTGCTACCGACTTTGTTGCTTCTCTATTTGGCAAAAGTGCATGCGTTCAATTGGTGTTTAAAAATGAAACAGTTGTTAAAGAATAATAAGTCCTTGAGACTTTATTTTAGCAGCTTGGAATTCCTTAATTGAAGGCTTACTTTTGTTTGGCATAAAAAAATGCCTGAAACAATAAATTAAAATTAAGAAAGAATATGTCGAACGCTATTTTTAATACACCGGTAGCGATTAACGAGCCGGTTTTATCATACGCTCCGGGTACTCCCGAAAGAGAAGAGTTGCAGAACACTGTTGCTTCTATGAAGTCAGAGGAAAGAGACATTCCAATGTTTATTGGCGGAAAGGAAGTTCGTACTGACAACAAAGTGAGCATGCATCCTCCTTACCAACACAAGCATTTGTTGGGTCATTATCACAAAGGCGATGCATCTCATGTAAAAGCAGCAATTAATGCAGCTTTGAATGCTCGTCATGCTTGGGGAGAGCTTCCTTGGGAGCAAAGAGCTTCAGTGTTTTTAAAAGCTGCTGAATTGATTGCAGGGCCTTATCGTCAAAAAATGAATGCTGCAACGATGTTGGCACAGTCTAAAAATGCTTTTCAAGCAGAGATTGATTCGGCTTGTGAAATTGTTGACTTTTTCCGCTTTAACGCAGAATATATGCGTCAGATTTACACAGAGCAGCCGGAATCTTCTGAAGGGGTTTGGAACCGCTTAGAGTACCGTCCGTTGGAAGGATTTATCTTTGCCTTAACTCCATTCAATTTTACCGCTATTGCCGGAAATTTACCTGCGAGCCCTGCTATGATGGGCAATACAGTGGTTTGGAAGCCCGCTAACGCTCAAATTTACTCAGCTTGGGTAATTATGGAAGTATTGCGAGAAGCAGGTTTACCGGATGGTGTAATCAACCTGATTTACGTTGACGGGCCAACTGCCGGAGATGAAATATTCACACATCCTGAATTTGCGGGAATTCACTTTACGGGATCAACCGGTGTTTTTGAAAACATTTGGAAAACCATTGGCAATAATATCCAAACTTATAAATCTTATCCTAGAATTGTTGGAGAAACAGGTGGTAAGGATTTCATCTTTGCACACGAATCGGCAGATCCAAAGCAAGTGGCTACAGCGATTACCAGAGGTGCTTTTGAGTTCCAAGGTCAAAAGTGTTCTGCTGCAAGTAGAGCGTATATACCTAAGTCGATTTGGAGTGAAGTGAAAGATTTTGTAATTGCCGACTTAAAGTCAATTAAAATGGGTTCTCCGGAAGACTTTAGCAATTTTGTGAATGCAGTAATCGATGAGAAAGCTTTTGATAAAATTGCCAATTATATCGACAATGCTAAAAGAGCTGATTCGGCTGAAGTTATTGCCGGAGGGAATTATGATAAGTCGGAAGGTTACTTTATTGAGCCAACCGTTGTCTTGGCTTCAGACCCAAAATACACTACTATGTGTGAAGAGATCTTTGGTCCGGTGATTAGCATTTATGTTTACGATGAAAATGATTTTGAAGCAACTTTAAAGTTGGTTGATGATAATAGTTATGCCCTAACAGGTGGAATCTTTGCAAAAGATCGTCATGTGATTAATTATATTTGTAGAGCATTGGTAAACTCTGCAGGAAACTTCTACATCAACGACAAGCCAACTGGTGCAGTGGTTGGTCAGCAGCCTTTTGGAGGTGCAAGAAAATCCGGTACAAATGACAAAGCTGGAGCCATGCAAAACTTAATGCGTTGGGTTTCTTCAAGAACAATTAAAGAGACATTTGTTCCTGCTAAAGATTACCGCTATCCTTTTATGGGCTAGTTTGTAAAATAAATTATAACTAACAAAAGCCTGTTGAACCTTTTTCAGCAGGCTTTTTTTTATTCCAACTTTTGGGCGAATCTTTGTAAAGTGAAACAACCAATAATTTTGACATCTGAACGTTAAAATCAAGTATGAACAAAATTTTGTAAGTTACATCAGACCTTTAAAAATTGATTTGTGCAGATTAAATTACCTTTCCGTATACCGAAATTATTGAAGAACAAATTTGCACTTACGGCATTTGTCTTTTTAATATGGATTACTTTTTTTGATCAAAACAATCTCATAACTCAGATTCAATACCGTATGGAGTTAAATAAACTAGAAGAAGAGAGAGAGTTTTACAAAGAAGAGATTAAAGTAATTTTAGAAGACTTAGATGACTTAGAACGAAACCCAAAAACGCTAGAAAAGTTTGCTCGAGAAAAATACCTCATGAAAAAAGAGAATGAAGAGATTTTTGTGATTGTAGAGGAAGAGTGAGTTTTTTTTAGAGATTAGAGTTTAGAATATAGAGAATAGACCGCTTCGCTGTTAGATGGGAAAGGTTGGATGAAGGAGAAAGGATTAAAGTTTAAAGCAGATTTTTTTAACTCAAAGGAGCAAAGTATCTGAAGGTTTTCTTTTTTCACATAAGTCTGCAAAGAAAAAACAATTCTCGCGACAGCGAGACAGTTTCAAGGTTTCTTGTTTTACATTTACTATTTTTCAAAAAAAAGCCTCACCAAGCATTTACTTAATGAGGCTTTTAATGTGTATTCGTCAACTAATTATTTTGCCGGTAGCACTTTGGTGCTTACTTCACCAAAACCAATACGAACGCCATCTTTCTCACAATGTCCGCGCATAATTACGGTGTCTTTGTCTTGAATAAATTTGCGTTCTTCTCCACCTTTTAGTTTTACGGTTTTGCTGCCTTTCCAAGAAAGCTCCAACATAGAACCGTAGGAATCCTCCGTAGGTCCGCTGATAGTTCCGGAAGCATACATATCACCGGCTTTAATGTTACAGCCATTAATGGTGTGATGTGCTAATTGTTGGGTTTGATTCCAATACATGTATTTGTAATTGGAACGGCAGATGCTACTTGCCTCATCATGTTCTTCCGGTTGAATTAAGACCTCTAAATTTATGTCTATGTTTTTTTCACCTTGATATTCCAGGTAAGGAAAAACCTTTGGATCTTGCTCCGGTCCTTTTACGCGGAAAGGCTCCAAGGCATCTAAAGTTACAATCCAGGCAGAAATGGAAGAAGCAAAGTTTTTCGCCAAGAATGGTCCGAGTGGAACATACTCCCATTTTTGAATATCTCTTGCCGACCAATCGTTAAATAACACCATCCCAAAAATAAAGTCATCTGCTTCTTTAGTGCTAATGCTTTCACCCAAAGGTTTACCATCATAAGTAATAAATGCCATTTCCAACTCAAAATCCAACAACTTACAAGGTCCAAAAACCGGTGGTTCGTCATCTTTCGGCTTTTGCTGACCTTTAGGACGGTGAATTTCCTCACCGGATAAAATAATTGAAGAAGCTCTACCGTGATAACCTACCGGAATGTATTTCCAGTTGGGCAATAGGGCATTTTCAGGATCTCTAAAAAGTGTTCCCACATTGGTTGCATGTTCAATGCTGGAGTAAAAATCGGTGTAATCACCAACATGAACCGGCATTTCATTTTCAATTTCTGCGATGGGAATCAACACTTTTTCTTGGTCTTCCTTCTTATTTTGCAAAGTATTGTTATCTGTGCTAAAAAGTTCAGCCAAACGATTTCTCAACATTCTGGTTCCGTCTTTTCCCTTTTTCATTAATTGATTGAAACGATTATTGTCGAAATCGGCTTGTTCAAAACCTAAACCGTCTAAATAGCCCAGTTGAAACAAGGCGAATAAGTCAATGGCAAAGTCGCCAATTCTACTGGCAGCTCTTGCAGAAAGTTGCTTGTTTTTTACAATTCCAAAAGGCAAATTTTGAATAGGGAAATCAGAGGATTTATCGACCTCAACCCATGATTTAAGTGCAGGATTATTTGCTGTTATATTCATATTTAATTTTCGAATTTAATTTGAAGGACAAATGTAAGACATTCAAAAGGCTTAAAAAAAGATGCAACTTAAAGAATGCTTTTAGCGTCAAATGAAAGACGACTTTGTTAAAATATTAGGTCAACTTTAAGGAAAAGTTGTATTCTACTTATAACATAGTTAAATTAGCGCATTAAAATTTTATAATTTCTTATTATCCGATTTATGAAAAAGTTATTACACCTTGCGGTTTCTTTTGTTTTATTGTTTGGAGTTAATCTTTCACTAAAAGCTCAAAATTCTTCTATTCTGTTTTGTGAAGATTTTAACACGATTCCATGGCAGATGACAACCAGTGGAAACCCAACTGCGGATGCGCCGCTTTTTGAAACTGATGGTAATGTATATAGAGGTGGTTCGGGTTATTCAGCTACCGATACTGTTGGCTATCATTACGATGGTATACCAATTCAGTCTTATTTGACAACACCTGTAATCTATGGAATTGATACGCCAAATTTTGTTGGTATTAATTTTTATCACATTGCCTATATAGAAACCGCAGATCGAGTATATGCTGAAGTTACCTTTGATAATGGAAATACTTGGATTAGATTGAATCAAAATTATTATGAAGGTAGTTCTACTTTACTTTCCGGTGGTGGGTTTTCAAAGTTGAGCCGACCATTTTTGTGGAAATTTATTCCAAATAATGATACGAACTTTATTTGGAACAATAATAATGCTGCTTGGATTCAAGAGGAGTTTGACCTGCAACCTTTAATTGATGCTAATAATGCAGATTCTATGCAAGTGCGAATTGTATTGGAAGACAATCCTTCGAGTTTCCCGGGTAGAGTAGGCGAGCATAGATATTATATCGATGACTTTTGTGTTTTTGGTTCAGATTGCCCTCCAGGTGATCCTGAGCTTTCGGTTAATGAGCCGGATAACTACCCAAATCAATATATTAACAACGTGTATTTAGAAGGACCTTATCGATTTAATGTAAACGCAACTTCGCCTTCTACTATTGATAAGGTTTATGTAGAGTACATTGTAAAGCGAGATACAAACAATGATATGACATTTGATACAATCCACAACACTAGTGAAGAATTGCTTTTTGCCGGAGGTACAAGTTACCAAGGAGAAATTCCTGCTAGCATGACTGAGATTGGAGATTCAGTTTTTTGGAGAGTGAAAGCAATTGATGCTAGTCCTTGTGCGAATGTTTCTTACGATCCTAATCAAGGCTATAATGAGTTTGAGGTTAGGGGTAATTTGCCAATATCCTGTAATACTACACCCATTTCATCATTGCCTTATGTTGAAACATTTGACAATTGGATCATGACTTCTGCTTTTGAAAATATGCAGAATGATTGGCAAAATGTTGAAGGTGATTTCCATGATTGGTGGTTGTGGAGAGATTCGACTCCTACACCGCAAACTGGGCCAAAAGACGATTACCCGGGTGGAGGGCAATACCTGTATGTAGAAACAACAGGGTATTACGATAGTACAGCCTTTTTATTGACACCTTGTATTGATTTTTCCGAGATTCAGAACGCTAAGGTTCGCTTTTACCTTCACCAGTTAACAGATGGAACTGATACCGTTTGGGTTGACGTATTTAATACAACTCCTCAGCCGGGCTTTCCTTATGGTCGATACGATGAAAACATTGTTCCTCCAATACCAGGAAATAAAGGTGATCGTTGGTTGCCTGTAGAATTTACAACATTTCCATATAGAGGAAAAGTTACTCAAATTAGAATTAGAGCAAAACCTTCTAAAACCAGTGAGCAAAGTGATATTGCACTAGACTCTTTTTCTATTGTTACAGCGCCTTTAGTTGACCTAAGAGCTGAGCGAGTGGTTATTGGGCCTTATTTGCCGGAAGGAGAGCAAACTTCAGTAGTTGTAAATGTTCAAAATCAGGGAGTATATCCTACGGATTCAATTACATTTAACTATGATGTAATTATGGAAAATACCGGTCAGGTTTATGATAGCGGTAGAAACATTGGTTGGAAAGGAGTTATTCCTCCCGGAGAAGATTCAGCAATTTCATTAGACTCTAAACCATTTATTACTCCATTAGGGCAGTATACAATTGTTGCTTGGCTGGAATATGCAGGCGATGAAGTGCCGTCAAATGATACAACTCAGCAACGAACTTATGGTTTAGCACTTAAAGACGGTTCGTTTTACTTTGAAACCTTTGATGAACCCAATAGAGATACTATTTTTACAGCTATTGGCGACCCTGATACTTTAACTAACTTTTGGGAGTTTGGAACTCCATCTTATGATAAAACAAATTCAGCCTTTTCTACTCAGTCATACAATACTCCTTATGCTGATTTTAACTGTTGGGATATTTTGTTAGATCGACCATTTGTAGGAGATGGAAATACTGTTCAATTGGTAACTCCATTTATCGATTTCTCAAATACTCAAAATCCAATCTTGTCTTTCTTTAATAATAGAGATATTGACTTAAATAAGGCAGGTGTATACATAGAGTATTCTCTAGACAGAGGCTTTACTTGGGATTCTGTTCCTGCGTTTAATGATCCGGGGCGAAAGAAATGGTATAACAGCTCTCTTTCAGCAGGAGGATTTGGTGGTCAGCCAATTTTTTCAGGTACCACTCGCCACATGCTTGGTAGCTGGAACGGATGGGTTGAGTCTGAATTAAGGTTACCTACTAATATTTTTGCAGGTCAGCCAAACGTGCTTTTCCGCTTTATGTTCTTTGCCGAAGACTTCCAGGATGTTGCTAATGGCTTTAATAGCAATGATGGTATGAGTATTGATAATTTCCACGTTTTCGATGAAATGCCAACTGATATTGAAGTTCAACATATTATTAAGCCTGTTAACGAATGTGATTTGGATAGTATTGAGCGTTTTACTACGGCTTTTAAAAACAGAGGTCAAAGTGTAATTAACACATTTGATGTTCAGTATGTAGTGAAACATATTCCTACAAATACAACGGTGACCAAAAGTGAAACTGTTAATAAAACAATCCAACCTAGAGATACCGGTATTGTTGAATCTACAGTAGATTTTGACATGCGTGCTTTAGGAGACTATGAAGTGAAGGTGATTGTAACAAATTTACAAGGTGATGCTTATTCTCAAAATGATACAGCCATAAAATATGTTGAAAACATTGATGGTTGCTGGATGGTTTTCGAATCAGTTACCGCTGCTTTTGAAAGACCTGAAATTCAAGACTCTAGTTATTGGAGGTTTGAGTATACTTCAGGTGGCAGAGAGTATTATATTACAGATAATTATGTAGACTTAGAACCTTTCGATACAAATAGAATAGATGTATGTTTTAGAAAGGATGCTGATGTTGTATTTGATTTAGGCGATGTTGATACGGCAATTGTAGATTATTCGCTCTATGCCTATGATGGGGAAGAGGATACTATATTTGTTCAGCAACAATTTGGAGGTCCGGAGTCTCCAATTCAAGAGTTTCATTGGATTTGTCCTTTTGAAAGAACTGCAAAACGATTGCGATTTATATCGATAATGAGGATGAACAGCCTCCTATTGCAAAAGATTATTTATTTGAAATGGAGTTCTTGAACAATGGCTTGGACTCAATTCGAGAAATATATTTAGGAATGAGCATTGATGGAGTAAAGCTTAGACCCGATACGCTCACTATATTTAATGCACCGGTGATTGAATACAACCGAAAGTCCGGTAGGATTGGTTTTGGCTTCCATCATTTAGGTCCCGGGCGTCATGAGATTAAAGCCTGGACACATGATCCAAACCTTAAACAAGATCAGTTACCGGAAGATGATACTTTAACACGGTATTTTACAATCCTCGATACCTTTAAATTAGATGGTGATGGTACAATATTAGATACAAATGGTCAATTTAGACCGGTAGAACCCGGGGAGTATTGCACCGATTTTGAATTTGATAATCCAGCAGATTCTACCGGTTGGTTATTTGCGAAGTTCCCAAATTGGTATCAATATGACTATTCTTTTGAGATAGCAACACCTTCAACGACAAACATAAATGGTGCAAGAAGTGGGAATAATGCCATGGTAACGGATGCAGATGATGACTACATCAATTTTGACTCTTCTGCAGCTTACTCTCCATTAATACCATTTAAAAAGGACTCTTGTTATTTGTTAAGTTTCCATCATAATTACTATTTCGAAGGAGATTTTAACGATGGAGCTCAAGTGCTGTTAAGTTTAGATACAGGTTTTACTTGGAAAAATCTAAACAGAAGAATTGTTGATGTGGGAGATACTTTATTGCAACAAGGTTGGTATAACACCCGACATGTTATTGCTATTGAAGATAATAATAAGAATGCAGGTTGGTCCGGTCAATCTGGTGGATGGGTGCATGCTCAAACTTATATTCCATCATACTCAGATGCTTTTGCAAGACTTGCTTTCCGTTTTGCTTCTGATGGTAATTATGTAGCAGACGGCTGGGCGATTGATGATTTTTGTATGAGACCTATTGATCCTACAAATTGTTTTGCAGTTGGTTTAGGTGAGAAAGAGTTAGATGAAGATCAACTATATCTCGGGCAGAGCGTACCTAATCCTGCAGTAACTAATGTTGAGATTCCCTATTATTTGCCGAAAAGTGGAAATGTTTACTTTGAAGTAACTAATATGATGGGACAAAAGGTAAGAGAAATGAATATGTCAAAATCTCATGGAAATCACCTTATGAAGCTAGATGTTAGTGGCCTAGGTTCGGGAGTGTATTATTATTGGATAATCTTCGAAGGACAAAAGTTGAGTAAAAAAATGATTATTACTAAATAGATATTATGTTAATCAATTAATTATAGAAAAAGTTGGCTAATTTTAGTCAACTTTTTTTATAGGTATTAGAATTTGATTTGCAAAGCTAAATACATTCAATATTTAAAATTGACGGATTATGAAACAGTTTATATTACTTCTAACATTAGTGTTAAGTATTTCTCTTCAAGGACAAACAGTATTGTTTAGTGAAAACTTTGATGGCACTATTCAAGCTGTAAGGACTTATGCAGCCAATAGTAATAATACATGGTCATTAACTAACACTCTTCAAAACAGCGGAACTCATTCTGATTCAGCGGTAGTTATTCAGTCCGATAGCCTATTTTTGGAAACGGATCTTATTGATGCTAGCGCTTTTTCTTTTGTAGAGTTAAGTTTTGATCACATTTGTAAGATAGATTTTTTCGATGGAGCTGCAATTCAACTTTCAGTTGATAGTGGCATAAGTTGGACAACTTTAACAACAGCTGAGTATTTAGGAAATGGAACCTTATTCCAAGATAGGTTTAGCGCTATTAGCTATAGTGCATGGCAAGCGAGTCAAGGTAGTGCTACTCCAACGAATAGTTGGTGGAGAACTGAACAGTTTGATTTATCTGCCTTGGCTGCAAATGCATCAAAGTTGAAAATTAGATTTGTACTGGTTGATGAAGACAATACAGGTGCAATGGGCAACTATGGTTGGTTAGTAGATAATATTGAAGTGATTGGCTCAGCTTGTGAAACTGTTGATCCAAGCATTCAGTTAACATCTACAAATTTTCAAGGAATAGTTTACAGCACCGGCCCGTTTTTAATTCAAGCAGATGTTCAAGATGCAAGTGGAATAGATACTGTAGAATTGGCGTACAGTGTAAATAATGGACCTAAGATTTATTTACAAATGCAAAATACTAGTGGCAATAACTATGAAGTGAATATTCCGGCTATGACGGCAGGAGACTCTATTTGTTACTTTATTAGAGCAAAAGATGCGACGACCTGTGGAGGGAATGAGAGTTTCTATCCTACAAATTCATGCATTTCCTTTATAGTTAAAAATACACCACCACCAATTTGTCAAGGTACTCCTGTGTTTAATTTCGACTACTTAGAAACCTTTGCTTCTTTCACTCCGGGAAATGGTACTAACACTCCGGGAAGTTTAAATAATAACTGGGTCAATGAAACCGGTGATGATCATGATTGGTGGGTGTATGATAACGCAACATCATCTACAGCAACAGGTCCTACTTCTGATCACTCTTTAAATGATGCCAATTATCTATATGTTGAAGCTTCCAGTAGATTTAATCAGACGGCTATTTTAAGTTCACCATGTTATGATTTAAGTGGTACATTGGCACCTAAGCTAGGTTTTTGGTACCACATGTATGGTACTAATATGGGGTCTTTAGAAGTAGAAGTTTATCACCAAGGCAGATGGTGGCAGCTTTTGCCTACTATTTCTGGCGATCAAGGAAATCAATGGAATTATATTACAGTAGACTTATCTAATTACGTTGGTAGTTTTATTAAAATACGATTTGTAGCTACAACCGGAAGTAATTTTAGAAGTGATATTGCAATTGATGACATAGAGATTTTTGAACCACCTGCAAATGAAGTTGCTTTAAAAGGTGTTTTCTCACCAAGTCCACTCGGTTGTAGTGGAAGTGCTCAAGAATATTTAACTGTAACAATCAAAAATGAAGGTAGAGTAGCTCAGAGCGTAATTCCTATGGCTTATCAGTTGAATAGCGGTGCAGTGGTTAGAGATACCTTGCGTATGAATCTTCAGCCTGCTGCTCAAGCAAATTTTACTTTTCAGCAGACTGTAAATATGAGTAGTAGTGGAAGTTATTCTTTTAATATTTGGCATGAATTATCCACTGATGCAGATAATAATAATGATTCAATCATTAATTATTTAATATCTTCTCGACCCTCATCAATAAATTTTCCGGATACAACCAATTTTGAAAGTTTTACTGTAGGTGCACCCGGGCTTTTTGCAAATGGATGGGAAAATAATCCTAATGATTTTCATGATTGGTATGTTCACCAAAGTAATACGCCTTCTTTAAATACCGGTCCCGCCGGAGATCATACTTCGGGCTTCGGTAAATATATTTATATTGAGGCGTCTACGTTTACTAATCAGGAAACATCTGTTCTTAGTAAGTGTTACGATATTAATAACTTAAATAAACCGGAATTGAAATTTTCTTACCACATGCTTGGTCAGGATATGGGCGACTTGCATTTAGACATTAGTGTAAATGGTATTTTTATTCAGGATATTATGCCTGTAATTTCTGGGAATCAAGGCAGCAGTTGGAATGATCAAATCGTAGATCTCTCACCGTTTAAAGGGGTGGTAAAGTTAATTTTTAGAGGTAAAGTTGGAAATGATTATAGAAGTGATATAGCTATAGATGATGTTATTGTATACGATGCACAGCCGGTTGGTATTGGCGAATTGAGTGGTGTAGAAAAAGTTGATTGGGAGATTTATCCAAATCCAACAAATGGAAATTTTACAATTAGCGGTTTAAATTCAAATACTAGGTTGAAAATATATAATTCTATGGGGGAAATAGTTCATAGTTCAATGGTTTTAGTTGAAAATGAGGTGCTAAAAATTAATCATTTATCAAATGGCTTATACTTTGTAGAAGCTATAGAAGAATCCAAACGTTCAGTAAAAAGATTAATTGTTCATTGATACAAAAAAAGAGGCCTAAGGCCTCTTTTTTTGTTCTAAATCAAAATTTTAGGCAAACAAAGGAAAGCTATTCATAAGCTCGTTGACTTCCTTTTTTATACTTTGGAATGCTTCTGACGCTTCATCTTCAGTTAATGCTCGATCGACTAGCTCTATAATTTTGGGAATGTCGTTTTCTTTCACTCCACGAGTAGTGATTGCCGGACTTCCAATTCTGATACCTGAAGTAATAAATGGAGATTTATCATCGAAAGGAACCATGTTTTTATTGACAGTTATGTCACACAAACCTAATAAACGCTCAGCTTTTTTACCGCTAATTTCTTTATTTCTTAAATCAATTAGCATACTGTGATTATCTGTCCCACCTGAAATGACCTGATAGCCTCTTTTAACAAACTCATCAGCCATTATTTTTGCATTTTTAATGACTTGCAAGCAGTATTCCATATAATCATCAGAAAGTGCTTCTCCAAAAGCAACCGCTTTAGCAGCAATTACATGCTCTAATGGGCCGCCCTGAGTTCCAGGGAAAACTGCAGAATCGAGAATGGAAGACATCATTCTAATTTCTCCCTTTGGAGATTTCAATCCCCAAGGATTTTCAAAATCATTTCCCATCATGATAACCCCACCTCTAGGACCTCTTAATGTTTTGTGTGTAGTTGAAGTTACAATATGACAATGCGGAAGTGGGTCGTTTAAAATACCTTTTGCAATTAATCCGGATGGGTGAGAAATATCTGCCAGCAAAAGAGCACCTACTTCATCAGCAATACTTCTTAAACGCTCATAATCCCAGTCGCGAGAATATGAAGATGCGCCACAGATAATCATTTTAGGTTTAACTTCTTTTGCTTTTTCAGCTACTTTATCGTAGTCTATTACACCACTTTCTTTCTCTACTCCATAAAAGTGGGGTTGGTATAACTTTCCAGAGAAGTTGACCGGAGAACCGTGAGTTAAATGACCTCCATGCGATAAATCAAAACCTAAAATTGCGTCACTAGGTTTTAAACACGCCAACATTACTGCAGCATTGGCTTGGGCTCCGGAATGTGGCTGAACATTAGCCCATTCAGCATTGAATAACTCTTTGAGCCTGTCAATGGCCAGTTGCTCTACTTTGTCCACTATTTCGCAGCCTCCATAATAGCGTTTACCCGGCAAGCCTTCTGCATACTTGTTGGTCAAAACAGAGCCCATTGCGTTTAAAACGGATTGACTAACGTAATTTTCTGAGGCAATTAATTCTATACCTCTTCTTTGTCTTTCTCCTTCTTGATTGATGAGGTTAAAAACGGTTTCGTCTTTTATCATTTGAGTGTGTTTGTATTCAACATATTTTGAGAAATGTCAAATTTAAGTAAATCAATCGCCCAATAAACGAAAAATAAAAGCTGAATAAAACTTATATTTGATTTTTAAAAATGAATAAATATGTTGATTTCAAGATTTAGATTTGCTTTAGTTTTTTCATTGATAGCTATGTTTGTTGTAGCTTGTACTCCTGAAGATGGTGACACAGGTCCCGTTGGTCCGGTTGGTCCTCCAGGTCCTGCTGGTGGCGGCCCTCAAGGTCCTGCCGGTGAAGACGGAGAAGATGGGGTAGATGGAAAGGATGGTAATGCGAATGTTCAGGCTTACATTCACTCCGTAGATACTAATGAATGGGTAACTAATGGAAAGTATCAAGAAGCCGTATTAACAGTCCCAGAGATTACAAATGAGGTCTATAGCCAAGGAACAGTCCAACTATTTCAGAAGTTTGTAAGTGACAATGCATGGGAAGCTATGCCGTATAGTAACACAATTCAGATTAGTCAGACGCAATATGCCAATTATTTTATAAGGTTTTCTTATACTACAGGTCAAGTAACTGTAAGGGCTTATCTTGATATAGCGGCACAGTTATCTTTTCCTGAGGAGATTGAATTTAAGGTGGTTGTGATACCTCCTGCAATGTTTATTGAGGATATGGATTATAGAAACCATGAGGTTTTGGACGCACTTTATGAAATTTAAATTACGGTGTGATCATCAGTTAACGAAAAAGGGAGCGAAAACTCCCTTTTTTTATGTTTGAACTTCTGATTAAATTAGTTGTTTATTGAATAAAAAAAGAAGAATGAATTTGAGTGTATACAGAAAAAATCAACAAGCTAGAGGGCAGTTTAACGGTGGTGAAATTTTGGAAAATAAACCCATTGGCTTTCCGCGGGAAGGAGGTCATTTAAAACCTTACTCTAATTTATTTTATTGGTCACACGCCTGGAGTGATGGAGGAAGCACAATTGGTTTACATCCACATCAGGGTTTTGAAATCTTGTCATTTGTTTATGAAGGAAGCATTGAACATTTCGACGATGGAGCCAATGAATGGAAGAAACTCAATACCGGAGCTGCACAAATTATTCGTTCCGGCAAAGGAATTTCACACTCAGAGAAACTCAACCCCGGAGCTCATATGTTTCAAATCTGGTTAGATCCTAACCTGAGCGAAACACTTCAAATTCCGGCTTCCTATAATGATTATGCCTTGAGTGAATTTCCGGTAATCAACGAAAATGGAATTGAAAAAGTAATTTATGCAGGAGAAAAATCTCCAATGAAAATGTATACTAAAGGAGTAGATATTCAACAACTTTCCATAAATAAAGGAGTTCATCAAATAGCTTTAGACGAAAATAAAATTTACTCCATATACATTATGCAAGGTAGTTTAAAAGTGAATAATGAAGAGCTAGAGCAAGATGACTTTTTCTTATTAAGTGATGAAAATAAAGTAGAAATCAATGCTACTGAAAAGCTAGACCTTTTTCTTTTGGCTAATCCAAAAAAAGTGGATTACTTTACCTACGCTCAACAAATGATGTAATAAAACCGAATGATATTTAAAACTATTTTTAAAAGATGTTGAATAATCCTTTAAAACGATGGCCATTTTCATAATTTAAGTTTGGAACGAACTAAATGGGGCTAATGATTGAAGAAGCTCCAAAGGAAATCTTTGGAGATCGCTGAAATCATCGCCATTTAGGAGCGGAAGACTTAAATTAGGGAA
>MDTG01202385.1_pt1 | contig 74250 bp, 69 predicted proteins | sample 811421 | NCBI WGS metagenome assembly MDTG01 (sample SAMN05326645, study PRJNA326480) | marine metagenome | isolation source: seawater | place: Pacific Ocean: South East | collected 2011
AATTTATTCAAAAATTAATATATATGTTTGTAAATGAACAAGTTGAATGTTTTAAAAAGTCGTCAACTGAAAACGGCTAAAAATTAATATTTATTAACATTTTTTAGTTCTAATTATTTCTTCAATGTATAGATCTTCAAGGTCTTAAAAATCTTGAAGGTTTGTTTAATAAAAGATAGTTCTGCAATTTTTAGTAAAAACGTTCAATCGAATATTCTTTTGGGATTACTTTCCCCTTTTCCATCAAATCCACCATTTCAGTTGCCAGTTTAGGTGCCATAAAGCAGCCGCGAGAGCCTAAACCATTAAAAATGTAATGGTTTTCACTATTTTCACACTTTCCCATTATGGGTCTTCGGTCTAAAATAGCGGGTCGAATACCACTTTCATGTTCTACTACAGTATAGTTGGCTTTGGTTATTTTTTCCAATTGTTTTTTTAGCTCATTCGCCATTTTTTCAGAGGGCTTTTCATCGGTAAAGTCCCTGTCGTAGGTTGCGCCAACTTTAAATTTATTTTCTCCTATTGGCAATATGAAAGCTTGTTTTTTTAGCATTTCATCAGTTTCCAATTCTTTGGATTCAATGGTAATTAAATCGCCTTTGTTTCTTCTTAGTGGAACTTTTTCAAATGCAGGGTTATTTATTGCAGCCGAACCTTCACAAAAAACGATATATTTAAACTCAATCGATTGATAGTTATTTTTTTAATCGATGAATAGTCAATTTTTTCTTCTAATAAGTGATTGTTGTTCTTTAAAAAAGATCTGAAACTCTCCAAAAAAACCTTGGTGTCTAACCAAGCTGTTTGCTTTACTTTTCCCAAATAATAATTGGCTGAAGGATGAATGGATGAAGGAGCTTTGATTAGTTCTTCCTCCATAAAGTCGTTCAATGAAGCCTTCTTAATTCGATGTTGCCAAAAGCTTTTTTCATCTTCTGATTCAATTAATTTGAACAATGGAAGTTCATAGAAAAATTTTATATTCAAAAAACCTTCCATTTCTCGATAAAATCTTCGGTTATAATCAATGAACTCTTGTGCTCGCCATGTTAAGGTAAATCGTTTTAAAACCAATGGGTTCATCACACCCGCAGCCACATAAGTAGAGGAGTTTTTTAATCCTGAGTCAACCACCACAAATGTTCTATTTTGTTTGTAAAGTCGGTAGGCTAAAATACTTCCGGCAATCCCTTGACCTACGATTAAATAATCCACTTTTTGCTTCATTTTGCAAAGTTATGTTTTAAATGGAATCAAGACCGTTGTGCGTTAGAGATAGTTGATTACTAATTACCAATGATTAAAGACTAAATAGTTTAACTTAAATTACCTAATCTCGCCTTAGCGTGAAAGTTTCAAGGTTTCCAACTTCTTATTTCATATTTTAAATGACTAATTTTGCTTCAAAATAAGGCCTTATGAACGAAGTTATTTATCAAGCCGCTATTGGTCCACAGCAAATTATTTTAATTGCTGTCATTTTAATTTTATTGTTCGGAGCGAAAAAAATTCCTGAACTAATGAAAGGCGTTGGTAAGGGCATTAAAGAATTTAAAGATGCCACCAATGAAGATGAAGACAAAAGCAAAGAAGAAGTAAACAAGAAAAAGTAAAAACCTTTTCCTTTTGAAAGATTATCGTTCCCTCCAAGCAGTACAAGCGGATTTGTTTTCCGGAGAAATTAGCTGTGTTCAATTGACGAATGAATATTTAAAACGCATTCGCGAGCATGAACAGCTGAATATTTTTTTAGAAACTTTTGAAGAGTCGGCTTTAAAGAAAGCCAAAGAAGTGGATGAAAAAATTGCTAATAAGCAAGCAGGAAAGCTGGCGGGAATGGTTATTTCCATTAAAGATAACATTTGCTACAAAGGGCATAAAGTTTCTGCTTCTTCTAAAATTTTAGAAGGGTTTGAATCACTTTACAGTGCCACAGTAGTTGAGCGTTTATTGGCGGAAGATGCCATTATCATCGGTCGTACGAATTGCGATGAGTTTGCCATGGGAAGCTCTAATGAAAATTCTGCTTATGGCGCTGTAAAACATCCCAACATAGAAAACAAAGTTCCCGGAGGTTCCAGTGGAGGAGCAGCTGCATCAGTTGCCGCGGGAATGTGTTTGGCTTCGCTCGGTTCTGATACCGGAGGATCTATTCGCCAACCGGCTTCTTTTTGCGGAAACATTGGTCTAAAACCCACTTATGGTAGAATTTCTCGCCATGGATTAATTGCTTACGCTTCTTCTTTTGACCAAATTGGCCCTTTTACCAATTGCATAGAAGATAGCGCCATACTTTTAGAAGTGATGGCAGGAAAAGATGAATACGACAGTACGCTAAGTGCTCGAGAAGTGCCAGCATATAGTCAAAAAGTTAAAGAATCAACTTCCGATAAAAAGAGAATTGCCTATTTAGATTGCTATGTTGAGCATGAAGGCTTAAATGAAGAAGTAAAGAACAGAACGGTAGAAATTATTAAAAGCTTGGAGGCGGAAGGACATACTGTTGAGAAAATATCTTTTGATTTATTGGATCAATTAGTTCCTGCATATTATGTATTAACAACTGCTGAAGCCTCTTCTAATTTAGCGCGTTACGATGGAGTTCATTTTGGCTATCGCAGTCCGAATGCTACGGATTTACTATCGACTTACGTAAAATCCAGAAGCGAAGGCTTTGGGCCTGAAGTTAAAAGGCGAATTATGCTGGGGACTTACGTTTTGAGCGCAGGTTATTATGATGCGTATTATTCTAAAGCTCAGAAAGTAAGAAGAATAGTAAAAGAGCAAACAAGAAAAGTCTTGGCTGACTATGACTTTATCATTTCACCAACCACGCCTCACCCGGCATTTGATTTGAACTCACAAGTTGATGATCCGATTAAAATGTATTTGGAAGATATTTTTACCGTTCAAGCAAACATTGCAGGATTGCCTGCAATTTCATTGCCTCTAGGTGAAACCAAAGAAAAACACCCTTTTGGAATTCAATTAATGGCAGATGTTTTTCAAGAAGAAAAATTGCTGTCTTTTTCCAAACAATTAATGAACAAATATTCGTTGAAAAAAGGAGAAGCTTAGTTATGCTTCTTTTCTTTTTTTAAAGAATTTCGTTGGTAAGCAACACTTTTGTTTACATTTCGTTGTATTATCTAAAAATTAGAATAGATGAATTTTAAATCACTTTATATATTAGTTGCTTTAGCATTGAGTTCAAGCATTTCATTTGCCTCTGAAACAAAGAGCACAGATACGACAAAGCAATATGAAATTGCGGCGGATGACCAAGTGCTCAGCATGATTGATAGCGCTATGGCAAATAGTTTTTTCAATCATTATCGAATTGATGCTTTGGATAGTACGTTTATACTAGCTAATCAAATTCCGGCGGATAGCATACTTCCTCTTTACGATTCAATTTTAGAAGTAAGGTTGAATAAAATGAATGCGGCTACTCCAATAGAAATGGAATACAATCAATATGTTAAAGCATTTATCAATTTGTATGTCAATAAAAAACGCGATTTAAGTTCTATTGTTTTAGGCATTGCTCCGCGCTATTTTCCCATGTTTGAGGAAGTTTTAGATCGTTACAACATGCCTTTAGAGTTAAAGTATTTGGCAATTGTTGAATCGGCTTTGAATCCGTCAGCACAGTCGTGGGTGGGAGCGAAAGGTTTGTGGCAGTTTATGTACAGAACCGGAAAAATGTACGATTTGCAAGTTACTTCATTCTATGATGAAAGAATGGATCCCTATAAATCGACTGTAGCTGCTTGCAATTATATGATGGACTTGTATAAAATGTACGATGATTGGAATTTGGTTTTAGCAGCTTACAACAGCGGTCCAGGTAATGTAAACAAAGCAATTAGACGTTCCGGTGGATATAAAGATTATTGGAAAATTCGTCCGTTTTTACCCAGAGAAACAAGAGGCTATGTGCCGGCCTTTATTGCTGTTAATTATATGATGAATTATGCAGAAGAGCATCATATTTACCCTAAAATGGCACCTTTAACCAATACTTTAGTGGATACTGTTCACATAAAAAGAAGTATGAGTTTTACTCAAATCTCTAATTACATTGATATTTCAGAAGAACTTTTAGCTGAGCTCAATCCTATGTATAAATTAAAGTTTATACCTGAGTCTATTGAAGATAAAACGCTGTGTTTGCCCATTGATAAAATTGGGTTGTATTTGGTGAATGAAAAAGCCATTTATGCCGATATGAGAAGAATTGAAATAGCAGATAGTATAGCGGGAAAAGAAAAGGAAAATCAAGTACCTGAAATGTTTGTTCACTATGTTAGAAGTGGTGAGTTTTTAGGTTATATAGCCAATAAATATCGTTGTTCAGTGAGGGATTTAATGGCGTGGAATAATCTTCGTTCAAGTCGTTTAGATGTTGGCGATCGACTGGTAATTTACTCTAAGAGTGCCGCTCAACCTGCGAATGTAGCTTCTAAAACTATCGAAGAAAAGAAAGAAGAACCCAAAGCTGAAAAAACGCCAATAGCAGAGGGTAAGTATCAAATTCATGTTGTTCGTTCCGGAGATACTTTGTGGGATATTGCAAAGCAATACAATAACACCAGTGTAAATGAGTTAAAGAAACTGAACAGTAATTTAGATTTTCGCAGACTTAAACCTGGAATGCAGGTAAAAGTTAAAGAAATAGGATGATTATGATTTTAAAAAGAACTTTTCCAATTGTTTTTTTAATCGCTTTTTTGAGTGCGTGTGTAAAAGATGGTTCTAAATCATCTGATAAGGTACTTCCAACAAGTTCAGGGAAATATGGAGAAGTTCTGGTGGTAGTAGATTCTACTTATGAAAATAGAAAAACAGGAGCTGTTTTAGAAACTATTTTTTTCAAAGGGGTGGAAGGTTTACCTCAAAAAGAGCCAATGTTTAGAATGTCTACGGTTGCGCCCAGAGACTTTAAGTCCATTTTAAAAAGAAGTCGCAATTTAGTCCGCATCACCATTGCTGATCATCGTGAAAGTCAAATAAAAGTAGAAAGTGATGTTTGGGCAAAGGATCAATTATTAATTCAGTTGTTTGCACCCAATGATGAGGAAGCTGCTCGAATTTTGGAAAAGAACAAGCAAAATATTCGAGACTACTTTAATGAAAAAGAAATAGAGCGCTTACAAGCTCAGTTTTCCATTAAACCGAATAAAGATATAGCCAAACAAATTTTAAAGCGTTTTGACGTTTCTATTGTTATTCCTCCGGCATTTGTAATGATGGATACAAGTGGGAATGGATTGTGGTTGCAAAAGCAAAAGCAAGTAGGCGAGCATGAAATATTACAAGGAATTATGATTTATGAAGTTCCTTATACTTCTGATTCTACTTTCTCCTCTAATGAAATGATTTTGAGTAGAGATTATTTCACCAAAAGTCACATACAAGGAGTGAGAGACAGTTCTTACATGACAGTTTACAGAGACTATAAATTGATGCCAAAAGAGATAAACTTAAATGGGAAGTATGCTGTAGAATATAGAGGGCTTTGGAACATGAAAAACGACTTTATGGGCGGTCCTTTCGTGCACTATACAATAGTGGATGAAAAAAGAAATAGAGTTCTTCACATAGATGGATTTGTATATGCTCCTAAGTTTAACAAAAGAGAATACGTTAGAGAACTAGATGCTATTTTACAGACTTTTGAAATTATTCCAGCTCAAAAAGCACAAAATTAGTTTTCAAAATCGTTTTGGTCAACGACCTTGATTCTACTTCCTACATAAATAGATATCATACCCATTATGATGGCAAAGTAGCCTACTAATTCGTAGTTCTGCAGCAGTCCATTTGCATCCTCGGTAATTATTAATCCGGCTATATATGCTGCAAAGCCATTCGTCATTTGCCTACTAGCAGAGTTAAAGCTCATAAAACTTCCTCTGTTTTTTGGTTTAACCGATGAAGTAACCATGGTTGTTGATGGAATCATTCGTCCAGCTCCAAAAATGAAAAATAGAGTGGTAACTAGGAGTACTAAAGCAATTGGAGTTTCTCCCATTTGTGTGATAAAAAAAACGGGAATTGAAGCCATTAATACTGTTATGGCAAATATTTTTTGCCGACCATAGCGATCGGCAAACTTACCTATCAAAGGCGAGGTAAAAATTGTTAATGCTCCGCCAATTAGATAGATGTAGCTCAGTTGTTCTTCTGTAAATCCTACATTAGCTACCATATATGGACTGATAAATGGCACTATACTAAAGTGACTTAACATGATAATCACTCCAAAACCTAAAGCCAGTAATTGATTTTTGTTCTTAAAAACTTTAGAAATAATTTCAATTGGGTTTTCGCGATCTTCTTTAGAATCAATATGAGCGTTAATTTTAGGTATGTAAAAGTAAATGGGAACTAGGGCAGTTAAAGCCAAACCTCCTAATACAAAAAATGGAAAATGCCAATCAGATAAAGTGGCTAAATACAAACCTATTGGAACACCAATCACAGAAGCTAATGAAAACGAAGCCATGATTATTCCCATGGCTGAAGCCCTTCTTTCATTTGGAATTACATCACCTACAATGGCTAATATTAAAGCACCTAAAATACCACCAAAAGCACCTGTGAATGCTCTAGTAAATAGTAGCATACCGTAATTTGTTGAAAAGCCACAAGCTAGCGTTCCTAAAGCGAAGCCTAAAGCAATTATTAATAACGATTGTTTTCGGTCAAATCGATCAATAAAAAAAGCGCCGATAAATCCGAATATACCTGCACTAAAAGTATATGCAGAAACTAAAAGTGCAAATTGTGAAGGTTTGATTGAAAAAGCATCCATTAGTTGCGGACCTAATGGCATTAGAATCATAAAGTCAGTAATGTGAGAAAACTGTATGACTGCCAGAGTGTATAATAATGCTTTTTCTTTTTTCATTTGTTATTTTAAGAGAATACGACTTCCATCACTTCTCTGCTTTTAATATGATCTAATCCTCCTAAGTGCAGATTGTAAAAAGCAATTAGAATATCAAGAATTTGACTAACCTTAATTTTATTTACTTTTTCACCATTGCAAAAGTAGTTTTTTAATAGTCCAAGCTTTAAACCGTCTATGTAATCTCCATGCTGTGGAAGTTGATTCGTTAAAGAAGCATCTCTAAGATCAAAGTATTGACCTTCTTCGCAAAAGTTTGGTTTAATTCCTAAATATGCGCTTATTTCATATAAGAAGTTGATATGAAAATACTTTAGACCACTCTTTGTTTGATTTAATTCATCAATTTTAGTTTTAAGAAATGAATAAAGGTCTAGGTTTATTTCCTCTTCAGCTATTAATTTATTAAGTACTTCAGCCAAGAAAAATTTAATTGCTGAAATGCCAACATGATTTCCGATTTCAATATTCTTATTATGATAGCTAACTTCTTTTAAGCGATGGAGGTTTTGCTTTTCTTTATAGTAAATGATGATACTTATAACATTTAATGCACTAAAATAACTCTTAGTTTTCTTTCCTTTTTTTCCTCCAGAAGCGGCTATTAAGCTTAGGATTCCATAATCTTGAGTGTAAACTTTTACGATATGTGATGAGTCGCCATATTTTATTGTTTTAAGGACAATGGCTTCTGTTTGAGTAATCATTTATTTCAAAAATAACACTTTGCCTATTTGAGTACTTAAGTTGCCAAATTCATCTTCAGCACTATTAAATATAAGGTATACACCGCTGCTAACTTTTTCATTGTTAAAATTTGTCCCATTCCAAATGGCTTGACCTCCCTCAGTGATAACTTCATTCACTAATGTGCCATTTATATCTGTAATCTTAACAGTTGTATTATCCATTAAACCCTTTATAGCAATTGGCCCGTTGTAGTTAGACTGAACCGGGTTTGGGTAAATTACTACATCGCTAAAGTCATCCGAGCCTGCAATTACTTCACTTTTGTATGAGACAATTCCAATAGAAGTGCCAAAGTATACTTCTCCCGTAACTTCATCAAAAGCAATTGTTTTTATATTGTTAGAAATTAAAGGACTATTCTCCTCAGTAAAGTGTAGAATTTCTTCTTTGGCATCTTCAGATAATAAATATACACCATTTCCTTCTGTAGCAATCCATTTTCTATTAGCTCCATCAATTTCAATATCATTAATTGCAGCTCCTTCAAGTACTACTTCATTGTTATTTCCATCATTTACAATTACTTCTTCAAAGTCCTTGTTATCTGCCTCAAAAATATTATCAGGATTGTAATTTACAACTAAGCCAGATGAAGTACCTACCCAAAGCTGTCCACTTAAGTCTATTTCCATTGTAATTCCACGACTACCAGGTAGGTTGCCACTTCCTTCTTCCTGTGTTAAAAAGCCATATTTGTCATCATTTTTATTTTGGAGAGTATTATTATCATCGAAAACTAAAATATTATTAGATAATGGCATTGCCACCCATTTTATACCGGAAGGTGAAATAACTAACTCAGTGAGTCGGTCTTCATTTTCTACGCTTCTTTCAACTGGATCTGTCAATTCGTAACTAATCCAACTTCCATCGGCAGTTCTTACAAACAGTGCTGATGGTACGTGGGTATTTACACCCCATAAGTTCCCTTGTTCGTCATATTCTACATCACTAACACCTGTCCATCCGTTAATTGAAGCTCTCTCTTTAATAACTGAGTTGCTTTTATCCCATTTAGTGAAAGTATTGCCATCTGTCATTTCAAATAATCCATAACTCCAAGTACAGACAAAAACATGCTTAGGGTTATCAGGTTTAGTTTCTACAGAAATTGGATCATAAACATTTTGTAATGTCGGAGTGTTGAAATTATTGTAGTTAACCCACTTACCGTTTTCATATAAATTTAAATTAATGTACTTAAAAGAATTATTTATTCCAAAGTCATAACCTCCTCCTATTGTCCATATTACACCATTTGTTGCAGTTATTTTAAAAACTTCATTATTTGCAGGACCTATTGGTTTTATATTCTTGCTATTAGCCCCATTGTTTAGGTATTCTATAAGGGGTGTAAATGTGTTTAGAATGTAGGTCTTATTATCTGATTTTGTTATTCCAATTAATCCATTACCGTATATGCCGTAATTCACAACACTATTAAGGTTTGAGTCTAGTATTCTCAATGAGTTGTTCTCATTTACTATTAGAAGTTCATTGTTTACAACTCTAAATATTTTATTCTTATTCCCAGATATAGAGTTAATTGTTTCAGTAGTTAAATCTTCTTTTAGTTCATAAAAAATATCATTGTTGTTAGCATCTTTTATATTGAATATAATTTTATTGTTTATTTCGATAAAGTTTTCTATACTGGAGCCAGAGTGTGAGTTTAATTTTGACCAATTGTTAAAGTCCAGTAAATTGGTACTTTGATCTCCATAAAAGATTCCTTCATTAGTTGCAGCAATAATATAGTTATTTAGTATAGCTGTAGCGTTAATTACTTTATTTGTTGTACTTCCTCCCAAGCTATAACTAGAGCTTATTTCGTTTTTTCTAGTATCAACTACAACTATTCCAAACGAAAATGACAAATATGCCATCTCATTTTTAAAGTAGATACTGTTTAATGTTTTATTACTTATTGTTGTACTGTTTTTAATATATGGGAGTGTGTATACATCGTTGTTCCTATATAAATCGATGTTCCCACTATTATATATTATTATTAAAACTTTAGTTGCTTTGTTATATCCTACTTTTTGAATACTAACTTCCGAAAGTCCATTAATTTTATTTTTCCTTAGAATTGAAAAATCTTCGGTGTTATAAATAAATAATCCTGAATTTGTTCCACAAAATATATTTTTACCATCAGTATCTATCGATGTTCCTCTTGAATATGACAAATGATCAGTCCAACTACCAATAGCTTTGTTTTGTGAAAAACCAAAAATTGTTAATAGTTGAATTATTGAGAGTAGTAATAGCTTCTTCATGCTGTTTATTTAGATAACATAACAAAATTACTTCTGTTTTTATTGCCTAAAATTAGGAGTATATTTGCAAAAAATTGGCTCCGTAGTTCAACTGGATAGAATATCAGATTTCGGCTCTGAGGGTTGAGGGTTCGAATCCTTCCGGAGTCACTTAGATAAGATCGCACTAGCGGTCTTTTTTATTAGGAAGGATGAGAAGCCAAAGTGTTCGAAACGAGGAACGAGTTCACGAGAGGCAAATCGCATGACAGTGTGTATGAGTCATCCTTCCGGAGTCACTTAGGTAACATCACATTAGCGGTCTTTTTTTTTATTAGGAAGGTTGAAAAGCCTAAAGATTCATTTCATTTTTAAAACTGCTTATTCTTTTTTATTAAGCAGTTGAATATGAGTTAATAATCAACATGCTTCTTAGCTAATTTCTAATATTATATCTATGGTTGTATGTACTGATTTGTTGTTTGTGTGTAATATTTGCTTATAGTGCTTTAAAACGCCTCATAGTTTAGTTTTTCCTTAAGATATAAATTTGTGAGGAGTATTTTGCTTCTTTTGATTTTTTTGCAATTCGATTTGACTTTAATTCAGTAAGGAACGCTGATGTTAAGTTTCCTTTATCATTCTTATATTTTTCGCCAAGCAGACTAACGTATAAGCTGTCGAATTTCATTGTAGTGTTTTTTCCAGTTTAAGTTCATTTGGCTCAAATAGAGTTTTAATATCATTTTCTGTAAAGTGATATAAATGTCTTGGTACATGATAAGTTGCCTAATGCTTTTTATAATGACTTAAATCGTACGAGTTGTGATTTGGAACTGCAATTATTAACACTCCATTTTTCTTTAATACTCTTTTTATTTCTTTTACTCTTTCATCTAGATTATATTCATGTTCTAAACATGCCACATACTTATTAGATCAAACTTTTCTACATCATACTCCTTTAGTTTTCCTCAGTATGTATGTTTAGATTATAGTTTTTTATAGCAAATTGCCTTGCATTCTATGAAGGCTCTATTCCTTCTACTTCAAAATCTTCATCTTTACAAACTTTTAAAAACTCCCTTGTTCCGCTTCCAATGTCTAGTGTTTTTTACCACTTGTCAGACTTTGTAGCAACCTTAGTTTTATATTACGAACACTTTGGTAAAGGGTGTTTACTATTTCTTTTGATGTACTTGAATGAGAAATATAATCTCCCGACTCGTGATGTTTGCCAATTTCATCTTCTAATGGTATTGGGTTAGTAAAATGAAAATTACATTTTTTAAAGCTTACAATTGTAAATTTATCTTTGCTTACTGTGTAATCTTTACACTCCATCACTTTTTCAAACGATGTGGTATTTCATATCGGACAACTATCGTATTCCTTCATTAATTCAAAATTGTTTCACGTGGAACATTGTGTTTATCTTCCAAAATGGATTAATAAAACTGAGATATCAGCAGGAGATACACCACTAATTCTTGATGCTTGTCCTATCGTTTCTGGTTTGATTTTAGTCAGTTTTTCTCTTGCTTCAGATGAGATGGATTTTAATTTTGTATAGTCAAAATCTTTATGAATTATTACATCTTCTAATCTGTTCATTTTGTCAGCCATTTCCTTTTCTCTTTGGATATAGCCGTCGTATTTGATTTTAATTTCTGCCTGTTGTAGGCATTCGTCGTCAAAAGAATTTAGCTCAAAAGAATTGAAGTTCTCATTATTTCTAATGTCGCTAAGGGACACTTGTGGCCTTGAAATAATAGAAGAAAGTTTTACCTTTTGTTTTATTGGACTGGTACCGGCTTTTTCTAAATATGGATTGGCTATCTCTGGTTCAATGCTACTTTCTGACAGCATTTGTAATATGTTCTCTGTTTGGTTTTGTTTAAACTTCACAGCTTTTAATCTTTCATCAGAAGCTAAACCCACTGCATGTGAAAGTGGAGTTAAACGAATATCTGCATTATCTTGTCTAAGTAGAATTCTGTATTCTGCTCTTGAGGTAAACATTCGATAAGGCTCTTTTGTGCCTTTTGTAATTAAATCATCAATTAAAACTCCAATATAAGCCTGGTCTCTCCTTAGGATTAAAGGTTCTTTTTCTTGTACCTTTAAGGATGCGTTTAGTCCTGCCATCAATCCTTGTCCTGCCGCTTCTTCATAGCCTGTGGTTCCGTTAATTTGTCCGGCAAAATATAAGTTTTCAACCAACTTAGTTTCTAAAGTGTGCTTAAGTTGAGTAGGGGGGAAGTAATCGTATTCTATAGCATAACCTGGTCTAAAAAGTTTTACATTTTCAAATCCAGGTATTTCTTTTATAGCTTTCATTTGCACATCCATTGGTAAGGATGTAGAAAACCCATTAACATAAATTTCTACAGTATTCCAGCCTTCTGGCTCAACAAATATTTGGTGTCGGTCTCTTTCTGAAAAGCGTTCAATTTTTTCTTCAATTGATGGACAATATCTAGGTCCGGTCCCTTCAATTGAACCGCTAAACATTGGTGAACGATCTAATCCCGAACGAAGAATTTCATGAACTGTTGGGTTTGTGTAGGTGATGTAACAGCTCTTTTGCTTTTCAAGCTTTTTTGTATTTGTAAACGAAAATTTTGATGGATTTTCATCTCCTTTTTGCTCTTCCATTTTGGAATAATCCAAAGATCGAGAATCTACTCTTGGAGGTGTTCCTGTTTTCATTCTTCCATGATCAAACCCAAGTTGTATTAACTGTTCTGTTATTCCTTTTGAGTTTCTTTCTCCTGCTCGTCCTCCACCAAAGTTTTTGTCTCCAACATGAATAAGTCCGTTTAAAAATGTTCCTGCTGTTAAAACAACGGATTTGGTTTTTATTTCTAACCCTAAACTGGTTATTACTCCCTCAACCTTGCCATTTTTTACGATTACATTGTTAACAGTGTCTTGCCAAAAATCAACATTTGGGGTTTGCTCTAACATTAGTCTCCATTCTTGGGCAAAGAGCCATCTGTCACTTTGTACTCTTGGGCTCCACATTGCTGGTCCTTTAGAAAGGTTCAGCATTCTAAATTGTATTGCCGTTTTGTCGGCTACTATTCCGCTGTAACCCCCCATCGCGTCAATTTCTCTAACTATTTGTCCTTTTGCTACGCCGCCCATTGCCGGGTTGCATGACATTTGCGCAATTGTACCCATATTCATGGTTACAAGTAGTACTGAAGCGCCGGAGTTAGCAGCAGCTGCTGTTGCTTCACATCCTGCGTGTCCGCCACCCACTACAATTACATCGTATTCTTTTAGCATTTTAGCCTCCTTGTTTCACGTGGAACAAATTGTTGTTCCTATTTGTTTTCGGGCTGCAAAGTTAGGTAAAAATCTTCTTTCTGCCTGATTTCTTGGGCATCTGAAGGTGTTTTGTCATCGTAGCCAATTAAGTGTAGCACTCCGTGAATTATAACACGGTGTAATTCCTCTGAAAAGGGTACGTCAAAACTGTTGGCGTTGTCCTTAATGCGGTCTATGCTGATAAAAATGTCGCCGGAAATAACATTATCTTCTACGTAATTAAATGTGATAATGTCAGTAAATGTGTCGTGATTTAAGTGACTTTGATTTATCTCAAGTAAATAGTCATCTGAACAAAAAATAAAGTTGAGTTCTCCGCAACTTTTATTTTCATTTGAAATGCATTCTAAAATCCATTTTTTTATTTTCAAAGGATCCGATAATTCAAAGTCGGTATCCTCATTGTGAAAGTAAATTAAATCCAATTTTTATTTGTAAAATGTGAGTTTTACTATTCTTCCTTCTTCTTCAAAACGGACTTCATCTGACAAGTTTTTCATAATGAAAATTCCTCTTCCGTCCGGCTTTTCGATGTTTTCCGGTAGCGTTGGGTCAGGAACGTTTTCATAGTCGAAGCCGCTGCCTTGATCTATAACAGCAATGCAAAATTCAGCATCAGAAAACTCAAAATGCAAATCAATCATTTTGCTTTTATCCATTTTATTTCCGTGCTTTAAAGCGTTGTTTACGGCTTCGGTTGTTGCAATAAGCAAATTGGCGTAAATCTCTTCCGGAATTTTGTGCTTTTCTTTTAGTTCATCAATCAATTGTTCTACCCTAGCCATGCTAGAAAGCTCTGAAGGAAGTTGATGTTTTTCGATTGCTAACGACATCATGGGTTTATTTGATTAAAGTATTCGGTTACTTTTGACTTATAAAAATTGTTGAAAGAAGGAGGAAGTGTTTTTAATAATTCGATCTCACTTTCTTTCCGACTATTATACTCAAAAAAGGATTTTGGGTTACGAGAAAATTCATCCGTAAATTCAATGGCTTCTCTTTTCTCATCCTTTTCTCTTTCCCTTTCGGCTTTTTCTGATTGCAAAAGACGTGTTAAAATTTCTTGTTGACGCAAGATAGTTTCATTGGTGATTTGTTTATTCACTAAATCGGTTTCAGTTTGCTCCATCATTTCCTGAAGTTTTTCCAAGCTTCCGCCTCCTCCATTTCCTTTTTCTAGCTCCTCTTGCATTTGTTGAATAGCTTTGCGAATGGCAGCTTGTTTGGCAGCCATTTGAGCCAATTGCTTACTCATTCCACCTTGTCCGCCCGGCATTCCCTCACCGGGTTTTTCGCCTTTTTTGCCTCCCGGTTTTTGCCCTTGTTCCATGGCTTTTTTCAATTGTTCCATTTGCTTGTTCAACTGCTGTTGCAAACTTTTCATATTGCCCATTTTGTTACTGGGCTTTCCCCCGGGCTTGCTTCCAGGTTTTTTACACTGCCCCTTGCTTTGCATCATGGCTTGCATTTGCTGCTGCATTTGTTGCATGGCTTCATCTAATAATAATGCAAGGTTGTTTAAAGAGGTCATGGCGTATTGCTGTCGGTTGTTTGCCATGGCTGTGTTTCTTTCTGCCAATTGCTCTACCGCCTTTTGCATATTGGTTTTTATACTGCTCATTTCTCGATTCACGATTCCTTCCAACTGAATCACTCTTTTTCTAAGGGCAAATAAAGAGTCCTCAATTACTTTTGAATCATCTTGTAACTTGTTTTGCTCTTGAGCTAGTTCAACGTATTTTGGGTCGTTTATGTTGGTCGATTTTAAGTTTTCCATTAATTCTTCCTGACTAAATGAAAGATCAATTAAGTTCTCAAGTAATTGGCGTAAATCCTCTAAATTTTCTGCTTGCTGCGCAGACTGCATCTGCATTTGCATTGCTTCCATTTGTTCTGAGAGTTCTTGCATCCCATCTTCTGAGTCTTGCTGTTTTTCACCGGCTTTTTGCTCGTTCATTTTAGAAAGTTCTTCAGCACTTTCCTTCATGTCTTTTTTAATTTGATCTTCTAGGCTTTCTGTATCCGGCATTTCATTAGGCTCTTCAAGCTCTTGGTTTTTTTTCTCCAGCTCATCCATTTTTTCACTCAATTCATCCATTTCTTTGTTGAGTTCTTCTTGTTTCTCTTTGAGCTTTTCTTTCTCTTCTTTTTTCTTAGCTGCTAAGGTTTCTTCCTTTAATTTTTGTTGTTTCTCTTTTAACTCATCTACTTTTTTCTTCACATCGTCCAACTGCTTTTCAAACTCCAGCTGTTTGAAAAGCTCCAAGTTTCTATCGAGCTCTTTTTCCATGTCTTCATTGCTCAACTCAATTTTTTCCAATTGTTTTTGAAGTTGGTCTTTTTGGAGTTTTTCCATCATTTTCTCCACCTCCTTCATCATTTCTTTCATCTCTTCCGTCATCACATTTTCCATCAACTTCTCTAACTGCTTTTGCTTTTCAAGCAAATTTTCATCCATCTGCTGGTACTCCTTTTGCAATTGATTTTTCTGACGGTTTTCCTCTTTGAGTTGCTGCATATTTTTTTGAAGCTGCTTGTGTTTTTTCATCAAGTCTTCTAACTTCTTTTTTTCTTGATAGCCCAATTGCTTCTTGTTTAACATGCTTTGCTTCAGTTCCTCTAAGTCTCGTTTAATTTCTTGAGAAAGTTCGATGTTTTCTTTTAAGTCGTCTTTAATTTTATTATTGCTACTGTCTTCTTTTTCAGCTAATTCGTCTTTAGAAGGGGCTTTGAAAATTAATGTCTGAGTACGAGCAGACTTGCTTCCATTTACCCCGTCATTGTCCCATACTTGAAAATAGTACTCTACTTGGTCACCACTTTTAAGTTCAAATTGATTCAAATTTAAGCTGTGGTAAAAATCACTTTGAGGTAGGTTTTTATTGATGGGTAATTGAACAATATTTTCCATTCCCACAGAATCATTTGCTCCTAAAAATCGGCTTCGAAATTCTAATCTACTAAAGCCATAGTCATCTTTAACTAGCCCCTTAAAATAAATGATTTTAGAAGAATTACTATCGGTTCTACTTTCAACTTCTATACTAGGTCTTAAATCTTGAATCACCTCAACTTTGTAATTCGCCGTATCTGAGTTAATAAATTGATTGTAGGCATTTACTGAATAATAGCTATTGTTGAATAGTCGTTTGCTAAACTGATATTCATTTTCGGCAATTCTATCGACTTGATAGCTGCTGTCACTTAAATAAAAATAGATGCCATCCGTATTTTCAGCAATAAAGTTCCACTTTACTTCAGTGCCTTCAGGAATTGTCAAGTCGCCTTTATCGCTAATTGTTTCATCTTTTTTTCCAAGGTAATTAGGATAGTCGAGCGAAATAATAAAGTTTTTTATACCTGCTTTTGGAACAACGTCGACTTCGTAATTTTTTGAATTGTATATCCCGTCACTCAAATAAAAAGTAATGTTATCGTCTAAATTGTTGAAGCTAAATGAAAATTGATTTTTTGCATTTTTGCTCATTAAAAATTCTTGCCCCTCAAAGTGAACTTTCATTTGGTTGGGGATTTCTTCACCTTCAATTCTAACTTTTAACTTAAAGTCTTCATTTTTAAAGGTAGATAGCTTTTGGTTTTCCAGAATGATTTGATAAGGGGCAAGAGGAATAAATTCAATATTATGAGCCACCAATCTATTTGTGCTATCTGAAACAATTTGTGGAGAAATTGCTAACAAAAGAGCAATAACCGCCGCCGGTGGAATTAAGTATTTGAGGTACTTTTTGTTTTCGCCTAAGTTCACAGCTAGCTGAAAAGGAACCGGCTTCAGTTGGTTAATTTTTTGGTTAATTCCAGATTCAATTAAATCAGAAGAGCTTTGTTCTGAAAGCTTTTTTAACTGAAGAACATTGTACAGCTTATCGTCGATTTCAGAAAAGTGCTTGCCAATAATTTGTGAAGCTTGCTCGTGAGAAATTCGCTTACCAATTGACAGAATTTGACTAATCGGATAAATTACCCAGAGTAAAAGAGCAATTGACAAAACACTCAAACTACCATAAAAAAGCACCGTTCTTGTTGTCGTGTTGAATTTTCCAAAATGCTCTAAAAGAACCAACAAAATAAAAGTTGCCAGAGCTAAACTGCCGAAATAAATGGCTCCTCGAATCAGTTTATTGAAATAATATTTTCGAATAAACTCATCCAGCTTTTGAATCAGCAAATGATAGTTTTCCTTTTTCATAAATCTTCTCCTTCAACTCAGGAATTGAGGGCTTGAAAGTTAAGCATTTTTAAAGCGTTGTCCACCGAATTAAGTTGCCTAAGGGCAGTTTTAATTTTTGTTTAGACTTTAGCGCTAATGTCGTTGCTTCATAAGTTTTTGGGCAAGCCGGCATTTCGTTTAAAATAGCCTTTAAATCATCCATTTTCATCTTTGGGGAATAGGTGTTTAAAATAAAAAAATGTTTTTGAGGATTTAAAAGACGACTCACATTTTTTAAAAGTGGCTTTAGGTCATTTTCTAACTTCCATTTTTCCTTTTTTGTACCATATCCAAAAGCAGGAGGATCCATAATTACGCCATTAAATTGATCGCCCCGACGAACAGCTTTTTCCACAAATTTGGCGGCATCTTCTAAAATCCATCGAATGTTGTCTACTTTATTTTTTTCTGCATTGTTTCTTCCCCAATTGAGCACTTGCTTTACTGAATCAACATTGGTTACTTCAGCTCCACATTTTGCTGCTACAATGCTTGCAGCTCCGGTGTAAGCAAAAAGGTTAAGCACTTTGGCGGGCTTATTTAGCTTTCTCAACTGCTCAATAATATAATCCCAATTAGCAACTTGTTCCGGAAAAATCCCTATGTGCTTAAAGTTGGTTAATTGCAAGTTAAACTGTAGTTGAAAGTCATTTTGATAAACTATTTCCCACTCTTTAAGTGCATCTTTATTACTTTTCCACTCTCCTTTTTTCCCTTTTTCTTCATAAAAATACCAATCCGCTTTTTCCCATTCTTTTTTAGGAAGTTTTGCTGTCCACTTTGCTTCTACCTCCGGGCGATTTAATATTAGCTTGCCAAATCGCTCTAACTTGCGCTGATTTCCACAATCTAACAGCTCGTAATCTAAATGATTAGAAGGGAAAGTGAACATTTTTGTAGTTGTAATATCGCTTTTTGACCTATTTGCTCTCATTTCCTGCAAACTTAGGGAAAAGAAAGGCTGATAAGTTTTACCTTTGTGCCCTCGAAATTAAAAGAAGACAATTGAGCATGGACAGAAAAGTGAGAGTAAGGTTTGCCCCAAGTCCTACGGGACCTTTGCACATGGGTGGAGTTAGAACTGCTTTGTACAACTATTTATTTGCCAAAAAGCACAATGGAGATTTCATTTTGCGAATTGAAGATACTGATCAAACTCGTTATGTAGAAGGTGCTGAAGAGTACATCGCAGAATCATTAAAGTGGTGCGGAATTTTGCCTAACGAAGGACAAGGTTACGGAGGAGAATATGGTCCTTACCGACAGTCTGAGCGGAAAGAAAAAGACATTTACAGAAAATATGCACAACAGTTGGTTGATGAAGGGAAGGCATATTATGCTTTTGATACTCCAGAAGAGTTGGAGCAAATGCGAGAAGATTTGAAAAAAGCAGGTGTGGCTGCCCCACAATACAATGCGATTACCAGAGGTAGAATGAAAAACTCCATTTCTCTTTCAGCAGAGGAAGTTGAAAAGCGCATGCAAAACGGAGATCCTTATGTGATTAGAATTAAGATTCCACGAAACGAAGACATTAAGTTTAAAGATATGGTTCGTGGATGGGTGCAAGTGCATTCTTCCAACTTAGATGATAAAGTTTTATTTAAGTCTGATGGTATGCCGACTTATCACTTAGCCAATATAGTGGATGATCATTTAATGGAAATTTCACATGTAATTCGTGGTGAAGAGTGGTTGCCATCAGCGCCATTGCACGTTTTGCTTTACGAAGCGTTTGGCTGGGAAGACAGTCGTCCTGAGTTTGCTCACTTGCCATTATTGCTTAAGCCCGATGGGAATGGTAAACTAAGTAAAAGAGATGGAGATCGATTGGGATTCCCTGTTTTTCCTTTGGAGTGGAAAGATCCTTCTTCCGGAGAGATTTCATCAGGTTACAGGGAAAAAGGATACTTTCCCGAAGCTTTTGTGAATATTTTAGCCCTTTTAGGATGGAATCCGGGAACGAATCAAGAAATATTCAGTTTAGCTGAATTGGTGGAAGCCTTCTCCATTGAAAGAGTGGGGAAAGCCGGAGCTAAATACGATCCTGAAAAAGCTCGTTGGTTTAATCAGCAGTATTTGCGCGCCAAAAATGATCGAGAAATTGCTGAAAACTTGATGAAACTTGAAGAAAGCAAGGCTATAGTTGGCGATAAAGACATTGAGTTTTTAACTTCAGTTTGTGGTTTAATGAAAGAGCGTGCTACCTTTTTGAAGGATATTCCTAAAGAAGGCTTTTACTTTTTTGAAGCTCCAAGCGAGTACGATGAAAAAACCATCAAGAAAAAGTGGAAGGAAGACAGCGCCACAATTATGAGGGAATGGAAAGAGCGTATGCAAAAGATGAGCAGCTTTGACCAAGACGGTATAGAGCAGGAGTTTAAAGCATTTTTAGATGAGAAGGAGATGGGAATTGGAAAAGTGCTTCCTCTTTTTAGAGTTCTTTTAACCGGTCAAGGTATGGGACCATCTATGTTTGCTATTGCTTCATTGTTGGGGAAAGAAGAAAGTATTCAACGTCTTGAAAGTGGTATAAAAAAACTAGGCTAATGCAAAAGGTGCTTCTTGAAGATGTAATTTTTTATGCTCATCATGGGCTTTTTGACGAAGAAACCATTGTTGGTGGAAGGTTTGAGGTGAATTTGGCGGTAGAAACAGACTTTTCATTGGCTGCCGATGAAGATAAAATTGAAGGAACAGTAAACTATGTGGCACTTTATAATTTAGTTAAAGAAGAAGTTGAAAAACCTTCAAAGTTAATAGAGCATTTGGCCGGTAGAATTATTAAGCGCATCAAAGAGGAGTTTTCAGAAGTAGAAAACGTGCACATCAAAATCAGCAAGCTCAATCCTCCTATTTCCGGCGAAGTGGGGAAGGTTAGTGTGGAGATGGAGGGGTGATTATTGCCTTAAGACTCTAAAGGGCTGAAAGAGAAGCTATTTCATAGCCAAGCTTTGCCAAAGTTCCAAACTTTGGCAGAGCTCCACATTCGGCGAAGTGGGAAAGGATAGTGTGGAGGTGGATAAATAATCTAAATGCAATAAGATCTTAGACTCGTTAGTTTTTCAATTCTGACAGATCTACCTAACAATTATTACTTTTCAAGATTTTCTTTTGACATTCTTATTGACTCTTCAATGTTGTTTACGTTGAACCTGTTAGAGATAAGAGTGCTCCTGGTTTTTTTAAATTTCTCACCTTTAAATTTGTTTATTGAATCCGCTATCGTTTGTGCAGCTTTTTCAAAGTTTATCCTTGGACTGCCATTTTGAGAAATTATTTCGAATCCATTTAAAACAGTTTTGTATAATTCATCGTTATTAGCCCCACTTTTTACTTTTTTTAGTAAACTATTCATGATATTATACCATCTTTCTTCAGAAAAGTCGTCTCCAAGCCTATGATCGTATGTATTTCTACAAAGATTGTAAGCTTCATTAAAACCAAAATTGCTGATAATTACATCTTTTTTGCTAACCTTTTTTTGAAAAGCCCAAACATAACTTTTTAATTTATTTATGAATATGATAAAAATAGTGGTTTATAAGTAAATAGCATACAATAATCGAATTTATGCTGTAGAAATTGAAAAGGCTGTGTGTTGACTCCCAATTCATAGAACAGCTATGGTTTAAAGTTAAGCTTAATCGTTAGGTTATTTTTTTATATTTGTTAATCGTTATTTCATATTATCTAGAGATTTAAATCGAAAATCTTCTTCTAATTAGGTATTATGGAAGAGGTTAAATTGCTATAATTTTGAATCTTTTGTAAAGCAATCTGGTTCGCAAATTCAATTCGCCTATTACCAGTGAAGTAGGAAAAGTGAGTGTAGAGGTGTTGATTAAACCTTTCAGACTTTCAAAAGCTGAAAAGTACAGGGCTTCAACTTCAAAAAGCATATTAAATTTTAATAACCAAAGACTTATAGTACTATTATAAAAGTTACATTGTTAAGCTAAGGCTTAATTTTTTCGAAATAATTGATTTGTTGGGATGATGAAGGGTAGCTTTATTATTCAGATTGTAAAGAAAAGCAGTAGGTTTTTTTACTAGTTTAAGTTGAGAAAAAATATAATGAAAAGAAAGTGTCCTTTTTGCGGCCGTAATAGCTATGAAGAGTATATGGAAAATAAATGGCAGCCAAGAATTCTTGATGCATTAGTCTATTTATTTTCATTTGTATTAATTAGAAATGAGTTTAATAACTTAAGTCAATATTGGCTTTATGGTATTATTCTTTTTTTGATAATATGGACAGTTGTTCTTTTCTTAAGAAGAAATTATCACAATAAAAATAAAGCTAGATTAATAAGGCACTGTAGAAGCTGCATGTAGTTATTTTACTGCCACCAATTCTTAGGACAGTTTAAGTTAAATTTAGGTTTGGATTTGTTAATTGTTCTTGCAACCTGTATATGGCCTTATTTAGAGTGCCCTCATCTAGCGATTTAGGTATGGAAGAAGTTAAATACTTGAAATCTTTAAAATAGGAATCTTTAGTTAATGAAGCGTAAAGGTTTTCTAGCAAATTCTTTAGTTTTGATTCATCTTGGTCGTTTTTATCTTTTGAGTGTATGTATAGTCTCGAAAACTCAACATAACCGTACCTTTTTTTGCTATTTAAATTGACTTTCCATCCAAGTCTAAATACATTGTTTTTTTCGTCATTAATATCTTTGATTATTAAGCTTGTATTTACCCAAATAAAGTGTTCGTTGGGAAGATTGCTGTAATCTAAAGGCTCAGGCGAGCAGAAAGCAGATGCTTCTGTTGGGGCTTCATTTACTGGATAATTGATAAATTTTAAACTCATATTTAATGTTTTTTGAATTAATTAATCGTGTTCGTTTAAAGTTTGAATCATTAAAATCTTCAAAATGGGCTTTTACAAAAGGCAGCAAATAAGATTCTAATTTTTCTTCGATTGTTTGCTTAACATGCCCTAAATTAAGCCTTCTATTCCATTCACCTATAAATTCGCAAGTAACACCTATAAAAGTTTTATCTTGGAGAACAACTTTATTGTTTTCGTATACATTAAATTCATAAACATAAGTTTTATCTGCTCCTTTTACTACAGAGTTATTATTTGGTAAAATTTTGATTTTTGTAATTTCCAAATGTTTTATGTCTCTCATAATGGTAACTTTTTGCTAAGTTAAGTAGCATTAAACTATTAAAATTCAAATGTCCCATTATTGGTACATTTCCTTCAGCAATTAATAGTGGGCAATGAGTATTTAACTTCTAAGTAAATATTCAAGAGATGTGTTTATAGCTAATTTATTCCCATCAAGTCAGCAAACTAATCAACCCATTTCAGGCGAAGTTGGTGTTGTCTTGCTCAAAAGTTTGTAAATCCTTTAATCATTATTTATATGATTTAAACCCTATATTTGTAAAAGTTTTACAAAATAAACCCATAAAATGGTTTTAGAAATACGTTTAAGCAATTTTTTCTCATTTGATGAAGAAGTAGTGCTCGATATGAGGGCGGCAAATTTTAAATCAGAAAAAGCAAGAAAGCTTGCTCATAATCTGATTCAGGGGAAGGGGGGAAATGTGTTAAAGTCAGCAGCCATCTATGGAGCCAATGCCTCGGGGAAAAGCAATTTGATCAAAACCATTCGCTTTTGTCATGCCATGGTGTATGATTCCCATAAACACAATGAAAATACAAACTATAACTTTCAGCCGTTTAAGCTGAGTAATTTGATTAATAAACCTTCGGAATATTTTATTCGGTTTATTACAGAGGGGGTTGAGTACGAATATTCATTTAGCTTAACACAGGATAGAATCATTACCGAAAAGTTGTATTATTATCCGAAAGGGCGCATTGCTAAGGTATTTGAACGCGATGAACGTAAGGGAAAAAGCAAGAAGGAAAAGTACAGCTTTGCTCCCGGAGTAATTAAACGTCCATTGGATGTGGCTGAAAATACTTCAGATAAAACACTTTACATTTCACGTGCCAGTCAAATGGATCGGGAAATTCCAAAGATTATTTTCAATTATTTCAGCAAGCGGTTTATTCTTCGGTACTTTCATTTTGCCGGCAGCCATTTAGACCAATTGGTTAAATTGCGCAAGCCACAGTTGTTAAAAGCGCTCCAGCTGGCAGACAGTGATATTATTGATTTTAAACATAGAGTTGTACAACAAAAAGGCAAAAGAATAAGGGCTAATTTTGATACAGAAGAAGCTACCTTTGAGGAAGATGTAGCGGAAAACATTGAAATAAAAACCTTTCATAAATACAAGCCCAATGTGTCTTTTGATTTGTTTCGCGAAGAGTCGGAAGGGACTCAAAAGCTCTTTTTTATGATGCTATTAATTTTAGACATCATTCAAAATAACAAAGTGTTATTAGTCGATGAAATTGAAGATAGTTTACACCCTAAAATTGTGGAGTACATCATCGATTTGTTTCATCACAGCAAGGGAGCTCAGTTAATATTTACCACGCACAATACGAATTTGTTGAACATGGATCGTTTTCGAAAAGATCAGATTTGGTTTGTCAATAAAAAGAGAAACGGAGGGTCTGAATTGTATTCACTTCAGGATTACGGAGACTTTAGAGACACCATGGATTTGGAGAAAGCCTATTTACAAGGCAGGTTTGATTCGGTACCAATTGTGGATGATTCAACGGAAAGGATTAAAAGTTTGATTGGATAAAAAATGAGTCGCAGCCGGGCAAAACGAAAGAAAAGAAAGATGAACCCCACTTATTGGGTGTTTTGCGAAGGAGAAACGGAAGAGGCGTATATCAATTTTCTAAAGTCTCACTTTCGTTTGCCAAGTATTCAAATTAAGGCAAAAGTAAAAGGGAATAGCATCAATCAAAATTACATCGCTCAATATTTGAAAGGAGCATTTACCACCTCAAAGGATCAGGTGTTTTTGCTTTACGACATTGACGCTCCAAAAATGTTAGATCGGCTTTGTAAAATAGAGGATTGTGAACTGTTGATTAGCAATCCCTGCATAGAGTTTTGGTTCTTGTTGCATTACAAAAACCACAAAGCAGTTTGCAAAGAAGCCTTCTGCATAAAAGAGTTGAAAAATAGAAATGGGAAATACCGGAAAGGGATTATTGATGATCAATTATTAGAAAAATTAGTCGATAAAATGGATAAGGCAATTGAAAGAGCAAAGGCATTAGATTCACCGAAAAATCCGAGTAGTACGTTATATCGTTTGGTGGAGTTGTTAAAAGAAGCTTAGGTAGAAAGAAAAATGTCGAGGAGTAAAATTGACATTCTATTCGCAAAAATAACGGTTTTTTTGCGAATAGAGTAATGTAAATCTATTTAAAAGCTCAATCCACCTAATTCCGGCGAAGTAGGTAAGGTTAGTGTGGAGATGGAGAAATAGGTTTTTGGACAATATTGCATTTCGATTGCAATATTGTCCAATTTATGTATTTATTATAAGCAACAATTAGAACATAATTTTTGTCTAAGGTTGTATGAAGTGGTCTAATTTTGCTTTCTTTTTATCTGTTGTCCTCTTATTAAGTGTACTCTGTGAGACACAAGCTAAAGGGGTGTCAAGTTCTATCGTAATTGAAGGTGTGGTTGCGGACTCTTCAAGCGGTGAAAAGCTCGCCTTTGCAACAGTTTACAACAGAACTAGCGATAAAGCGACCATTACAAATGAAGAAGGGTATTTTCAGCTAAGCATTGAGTCCTTTCAAGATTCAGTGGTTATCTCTTACATTGGATATAAAAGTCAAACCCTAACTTTAAAGCCAAACAAAAGAAGTTATCAAATAGCATTAGAGCCCACTTCTTTTGACTTGAAGGCTGTTACGATCAAGCCAAGAGATTACAGCTATTTGTTCCGTTTAATTCAGGCGTGCAAAGAAAAGAGAAACACAGAAAGTGTAACGGCTAAAGCCTATTATCAGTTAAAAAGCTACATCGGTGGAAACCAAATTGAGTTAGTTGAAAGTTTTTATAATGCCAGAATTAAAGGGTATGACCTGTTGAGCTTAGAATTGAAGTCCGGAAGAGTGGGCTTAAGGGAACACAACCATACATTTTTTGGATCTCTGGAAAGTTCAAAACCAATATACAAGCATAAGTTGTTTATGACTTCAGAGTACTTTCCAACGAACCCATTGGAGTTAAAAGTCAAAAAAGCAGAGCGGAAATTTCACATTGACCTCATACAAAACTATCAAGATGAAACTAGCGACTCGGTTTATGTCGTGTTCTTATATCCGAAAAAAAACAGGGAAAATAGTTTTAGCTGCAAACTTTGGATTAATGCAACTGACACCATTATTCAAAAAGTAGAGCTTGAAGGAATAAACCTCTCACCTTATCCCATAATGCCAATATATAAGTTTGATGAACTAACAAAAAAGAGGCTTAAAATGACCAAAACATTTACTCAAAATGAGCATGGCGCCTTTTTTGAACATATTGATTTTCAATATGATTTTATATACAATAAGTCGGGAGACAGCTCATATAGGGTGAAAACAGAAGTTGTATTGTTTACCTATGATCATGAGAACCCTTTTATTTTGCCAAAATATGGTATTCCGACAAAAGGGCTCACTGATTATCAGACTATAGGAGCCCTGCCGTACAATCATTTTTTTTGGAATGAGAATGATGAACTGCAATTACATGACACGACAAACAAGAATCAGAAGTTTTTGAATCATCCCAATACAATAACGAATCAAAACTTTAAAGAGAAACATTCTAAACTAAGTAGTTTGTTTAGCTACCCTTCCTATTTCTGGAGTAAAAGTCGATTTGCATTTAAAACGTTAGAAAAAAATACTGATTTTATTCATTCGAGAGAAAACCCTTATTATAAGTTAAATTGTGGAATATATTTGGATTATAATAAGTATAATGATTCTATAAACCTGCTAAGTAAGTCTATTTTTGATGGTTTTCGAAGTTATTATTTGTTCTATATTGATGAGACGGCAAACTGTTTTTTTAATATGTACTTCGATTTGTATGAACGTAAGCGAATGGGGTTTATTCAAGGCTTATCTGTGGAATCATTAACACAAACTAGAATTGATTCAGCGTATTCTAAAATGCTAGAAGAAATTAGAAAAACGGTTGAGCAGTTTGATTCAGAAGTAGAGCGAGGTCGAAATTTTGAAAACTTTAAAAAGTGGAACACCTATATTAAAGAAAGCATTGATATAGACAATATTAAGACATTTGGACTTTCCAAAAATTAAAAAACCGTCAAAGTTAATAGAACACTTATCAGGTAGAATTATTAAGTATCTAAAAGAGGAGTTTACTGATGTGAAGAAGGTACACATCAAAATTAGCAAGCTCAACCCACCGATTTCCGGCAATGCTGGAAAGGGGAGTGTGGAGATGAAGAGATAAGATAAATAAAAAGCCTCGTTACTAATTTTAACGAGGCTTTTAAAAGAAAATGCTTTTGTATTTACCTAGCCCATCTCTTCAGCTAACTCTTCCGTCATTTCCATATTGTGAAAAACGGTGTTTACATCATCATCTTCTTCAAACTTCTCAATAATGTTCAAAACCTTTTTTCCTTCTTCTAAATCCAGTTTAGTAGTTGATTTTGGAATTCGTTGCAACTCCTGACTTTCCGGCTCAATTTGCATTTCTTCTAATTTCTTTTGCATGCTTCCAAAGTCTTCGAAAGAAGTGTATACAACAACAAAATCTTCATCTTTTTCAACATCTTCAGCACCGCCGTCAATTAATTCCATTTCAAACTCATCCATGTCTTTGCCTTCCAAAGCAGAAGTAGGAATGGTAAAAACTCCCTTTCGGTCGAAGATAAATTCTAGGGAACCGTTTGTTCCCAAGCTGCCTCCGTATTTATTAAAAATTGCTCTAACATTAGCCACCGTTCGATTGATGTTGTCGGTTGTAGCTTCTACAAAAAGAGCAATACCGACAGGCCCATAACCTTCGTAGGTGACTTCTTGATAGCTTTCACTGTCTTTATCAGAAGCCTTTTTAATTGCTCGATTAATGTTGTCCTTAGGCATGTTTACTCCTTTGGCATTGGCTATAGCCAAGCGCAAACGTGGATTAGTGTCCGGATCAGGTCCTCCGCCTTCTTTTACCGCAATAGCAATTTCCTTTAAAATTCGTGTAAAAATCTTTGCTCTCTTTGCATCTTGAGCGCCTTTTCTGCGCTTAATGTTTGCCCATTTACTATGTCCTGCCATAAGTTTGCTGTTTGTATTGCAAAAATAAGAAAGGGGATTGAAAAAGTTGAAAATAAAAAAATCCGCAGCCCGATAAAGCTGCGGATAAAAGATCCTACTGTAGTTTTGGTTTGGCTTTAAAACGATACGAGAGAAATGCCAACTGTAAAAGGATAGAGTTCAGGACCTTTATCTTTTTCAAAAATGGGTGTTAAACTGTATGCTGCAAAAAGGGTAAAATCTCCGTAGCCGATTCTCGCAACAGCACTAAAGCGAAAAGGGTTCATGTTAAAATCCGTGCGGTTTTTCACTTTGTAGTCTTCCCCATTCCGACTAAATATTTGCTTGGTTTTTGAACCCACTCTATAACTTGCCATTCCACCAATGGCTAAATGAAAAGAGTTTTTAGCTGTTTTACCAATATTGGTTTCCAGCATTAAAGGAAGGTTAAGCATGGTACTTCTAAACTTGTTTTTTTCGATATTCTTTGTTCCATCTGTTATTCCAAAAGTGCTGTCTTTGTCACTAAAAACCGTATAGTCTCTATCTAAGTCATAGGAGTTAAATTCAAAACCTAAACCTGTAGAAAAGCCAATTTTCTCCTGAACCACCGGAATATAATATTCCATAAAGTTAATGGCTACTGAAATTGACTTGGCATAGTTCAAATCCATAAACTCTCCTTCTTTTTGTAAGTCAACACTATTGGCCGGGCTTAAGAAACCGTTAATTCCCAAATCAACTCCTGCAAAGTGATTCCAACGGTCTTTGGGCTCGCATTCTTTCTTTTTAGTTGTATCGTCTTCTACACTGATCACAATTACTTTACTGTTCCCCCATCTAAAAGTATTGGTATCTCCTTCAGTAAAAACTCCTTTTTTCACAACGACGGCTGTACTATCCGTTTGCGCACTTGTAGCTAAAAAAGCAACGATAAATCCAAATGCTATAATTCCTTTTTTCATTTTTTAATTTGTTAGTGTTTGTAGGTATGACGAACAACTGTTTGAAAAGTTACAGTTATTTAAATCTACTTTCTAAAACCTTCCTCAACTCTTCAGGATCAGCAGTGCCAACGGTTACAGATTTACTTCCACCTTTTTTGTTGATATATTTTACTTCAACAGCTTTTTTCCCTTGAATATTAAATAACATACCTTCTGAAGTTTTTTTGATACCAATGCCATAATACCAGGGCAATTCTATTAAGCGAACTGAAATAAGCTTATCAATATTAATATTAAACCTAATAAGCCCGACACCAAATATTATTTTAAGAATTGAATTCTTAAGCTTTATTGTTAGTTTAAAAAAAAGTAAAATACAAACTAGTAGAAATATAGACAGGTAAATTAATTTTTTAAATGATGGTGGATTCCCCCATTGAAATGTATAAGAGCAAAATAATAATATAATTATTGCAGAAAGCAGAGCAATTGCAATCCAACCAATTTGTGTTTTTTTATAATCTACCATATAGCTAAAAGAATAAATAAAGTTACAAAAACTAAGCCCGCGAGTAAATTTTTAGTGAACCTGCCCCTTCCCTTGCCATAGTGAAAAAACTCGTCCTACTGTGTCGGACTCAAACGAAGTTCACGAACACCTTAAAAAAGTCATAAGATGTTCGCTAAACAGTTTTTTCGCTAAAGTGCTACCCGGCAGGCTTGATTTATACAAAACTTCCTAAAAGAGCGTTAATTGCTGCTAAAATAAATTCATTGAGGTATTAAATTAATCAAAGCGAAGCTTTGAAATGGGGCGGCACGACAAAACACGAGGCGGCGTAGGGTAAAGCGGGGAAGTTTGTTTTGTCTTGAACTTTTGTTTCTTTTGGTTCAAGCTAAAAGAAAATAGAAGAAATGCACAAAGGCTTTTATCTTTTATTGGATAATGAAAACATTTTAGCTCAGGACTGAGCTTTCCTGCCTGCTGGCAAGCAGGTTCGTTCTTTTTGCTCATCAAAAAGAACAAAGAGACAAGGTAATGTAGATAAATAGTATGAAGAGTTCTGGATTAGGTTTAGCATGCATTATTTACTTCTACTAAAGCTAAAATTTCCAATGTTTATAGCAAAGTAGCTTTTGTCTTCATTTTTATTTTTTTCCACTTTTACCTTCAATTTTTCTTCGCCAAAAGAACTGACTTGATGTGCAATTAAGTCGCCAATGCTTTTGTTTTTGAGTAACTCTTTCTGTACCATCGCTTGCGCAAACTCCAGAGCGGTTGGAACCTCTTCGGTTTGACTTTTCGTCTTAACAGCTACATGTATAGTCTTTGGCATTTTTGAGTTTAAATCAGCTTTTATGGCATTTGCCCTAAGTGGTTTTACTTCCATTTGAGCCAAGTCTAAACTAGCTTCTCGCAATTTATATTTGACTTGATTCTCTTTAATTGATTCCGCTTTATTTGTCTGTTTTTTCACTTTGCTTAAAGTTTGCTTTTCGCGAACGATTAAGTTAGCTGAAAGCAAACCCTCTTCAGTTGCTTTTTCATTATTTAACTCCCAACTCAACAATTGCGGTTGATAAGATTGTTCTGCCTGCGGACTGTTGAGCAAGAAAATAGCTAAAGCAGCGGCGGCAACAGTTGAAACATAACTTTTCCATGCAAAAAGTGGAAGCACCCTTTTTTTGAGCTTTTCCTTTTTAGGATAAAAAATTTCAGGAGCTTTTAGCTTGATTTTTTGGAAAATTGCCAATTCGTTAATCAAATTGGAGTCAGCTTTTAACTGATTCTCTAATTGTAATTTTTCATCTTTTGTTAGAGCTCCCTCTGCTGCAGCAATACACAAATACTCCTGCTGCAATAAAGTGGTTTCTTCATTTCTAATGAGCTTAGATTTGTTAAAAGTACATTCTTCATCTTCTTCCAGATAAAAAAGCTTCATTTCATCCAATTCAACCTTTAAATCCGGATGCTTCGCTAAAAACAAATGCAGCTCCTCTTCTTGAGCCTTTGAGAGATTTCCCTCTAAAAAGTCCAAAAAGTAGGCTTCGTAATTATGTTGATGAATAGGCTGCATTAGATCACTTTTTCAATACTTACTAAATAGTCTTTTAAAGCCTTACGTGCTCTAAAAATGTACACTTTTACCTGCGACATGCTTAAATTGGCAATTTCTCCAATTTCTTTATAATCGTAGCCTTCGTAGTCGCGCAACAAAACCAAACTTCGTTGAAGTTCCGGCAAGCGATTGAGCGCCTCTTCCAAAACGTCGTTTAAATCGCTTTCAACTTGATGTTGAAACAAGCTGTTTTCCTGCACTTCATTCCAACTCCCCTGCTTTTTTTCTCTTCGTATACTGTCGATCATACAACGATAAGCCGTTGTAAATAAATAAGACTTCGCTTTTGCGCCATCTACCTTCTCTCTTTTATGCCAAACCTTTTCAAATGCATCTTGCACTATGTCTTTTGCTTTCTCCTCATTGCGAAGATTTTTCAAAACAAAGCGATACACATTATCGGCATAATTAGAAACGCTATAATTGTACTCTTTTACAGTCATTCGGCTTTAAACTGTTGGTATGACGGCTAGCTTAGCTTATTTGTTACTAGCAAACTTAAATTTATTTTTCCGGGAAATGTATTTAACTGAATTTCAGATTTCTGAAACGCGCTGCAATTTGTTTTAAACACTTTAATATTCAGTACTTTTGCATTTTAAAATAAAGCAGTATGAGCAAGTTCAAAGGCGATCGAAAAAAGCCATTTATCCGCAAAGAAAAAGAAGAGGGAGACAAAAAAGGAAAGAGACCTGCTAAAAAGAATTTTGGAAAGAAGCCATTTTTCAAAAAGAAGGACGAAAAAGCAGAAAAAAAGACTTTTGCAGATGAAGGGAAGATTCGTCTTAATCGCTATTTGGCGAATGCCGGAATATGTTCACGTAGAGAAGCCGATAAATTAATTGAATCAGGAGTGGTTCAAATTAACGGCAAAGTAGTTACTGAACTTGGAACAAAAGTTGAACCGGGCGATACTGTTCACTATGGCGGCGAATTAATTAGTGGAGAAAAAAAGCAATACGTGCTTTTAAATAAGCCAAAAGATTACATCACCACCATGGATGATCCGCAAAAGCGAAGAACGGTCATGGAATTAGTTCAGAAAGCTTGTAAAGAACGCATTTATCCCGTAGGAAGGTTAGATCGCGCTACTTCAGGCTTGTTGCTTTTAACCAACGATGGTCAGTTAACCAAAAGATTAACTCACCCGAGCAGCAATGTGAGAAAAGTATACCAAGTAACTTTAGATAAAAACGTAAACCAAAACCACATGATTCAACTGGTGGAAGGCGTTGAGTTGGAAGATGGTGTTTCTACAGCCGACAAGGCTTTTTATGCAAAGGATGGCGATAAATCGCAAGTTATTTTAGAACTACATTCCGGTAAAAACCGAATTATTCGCCGAATGATGGAGACTTTGGGCTATAAAGTAACTAAGCTGGATCGAACGCAATTTGCCGGATTGACTAAAAAAGATTTACCCCGTGGTAGGTTTAGACATTTAAGTGAAAAAGAGGTAGGTTTGCTGCACAGAGTAGCGGGCATGAGCCCACAACAATAAAATTGGCTTTACGTTTCTAAGCTATGATTCGATTTCTCCGCAAATTACTCCTTAGCTTATTCATACTACTTCTGCTTGTTGTTAGTGGTAGCTGGTTGGCTATTCACAATTATGGAGACGATATTAAACAATTGGTTGTTCAGTCGCTAAACGAACAATTACGCACTAAAGTTGATGTAAAAAATGTGTACATTAGTTTTTGGAAAAATTTTCCAAAAGCCTCAGTTTTGTTTGAGGATGCAGTAGTTTACGCAGTAGACAGCGAAGATGATACTTTGATACAAGCCGAAGTAATTGCCGCCGGTTTTAACTTAATTGAGCTGTATCGCAATGAGTATAAACTAAGCGGGCTACTGATTGAAAATGGAAGTTGCCGCATGAAAATTGACCATAGCGGTAAAGCCAATTACATTTTTTGGGAGGAAGGTTCTTCAGATTCGAGCTCAAACTTTTCCATCGACTTACAAGAAGTTGAACTCAAGAACATCAATTATCATTATTTTCATCAGGCTAAGGACATTGAAATTCAGTTCTTTGTAGAAGAAGCAAAGCTTAAAGGAAACTTTTCTGAAAATACGTTTACACTTCAACTTAAAAGCACGCTAAAAAACAGTTTGATTAGAAATGCGGATTTTACTTTTGTAAAAGACAGAACACTATTTGTTTACAGCGAGGGATTAGTGGACAGTAAAGCGTCTAAAATTGAATTTTCGGATGCTAATCTAGGGGTTGAGGGAATGAACTTTGCTTTAAAAGGAAGTATTTCTTATGGAGACGATCCACGTTTACAATTGGATTTGAGCAGTGGAAATACCGATTTAGAAAAAGCCATACAACTCTTGCCTCCCAAAATTAAAAAGTCTTTTGAAGCTTATAAAATTAGTGGTAAAACTGAAATCAGCGGCAGCATTAACGGACCACTTTCTGCCATTGAGCAACCTTCTTATCAATTTAACTTTTCCATTAAAGATGGTCAATTTAAAGACGATAAGAATCAAATTACTTTTTCAAAATCTACCTTAAAGGGCAGCATTTCAAATGGAGGAGCTAATAAAGCAGAAAGTAGTCAAATTCAATTAGATTGGTTTAGCACAGAACTCAATAAAGGATTAATTGAAGGAAAGTTAAGCTTAGAAAACTTTGTTCAACCAAATTATACTTTTAATGGAAAAATGCAGCTTCAACTCGCAGATGCTGTAGCCTTATTTAAGTGGGAGGAAATTAAAAAACCGGAAGGCAACATTACAGCAAATGTTCAACTTTCGGGAAGTTTAGAAAGCACAGAGAAATACACCTTAAGAGACTGGAAGCGGTCAAAGGTTGGTGGTGAAATTCAACTCCAAAACCTAGCTTTTTACTACGCAAACGGCCCTCAGCATTTCAATCAAATTAATGCAAGCCTTAGTTTGCAAAATAACAATGTTGAGGTGCAATCGCTGAAAGCATTTGTAAATGAGAGTGGTATTGAAATAAATGGAAAATTCAACAACTTGGTAGGCTATTTACTGGAAGATGACGAAAACATTATGGTTGATGCCAATCTTCAAAGTCCTTCAATTATGCTAGAAGATTTTTTGATGGCAAAACAAAACAGTGACAGTACAGCATTTCAGTTGGATATTTCTCCTCGCTTAACAATATATTTAGATGCTAAAATTGGGGCATTAAGCTTTAAGCGATTTAAGCTTAAAAACCTCAGCGGACAGTTTGTGGTAAGAAATGAACAAATAGATGCCAGAAATTTGAGCTTTTTATCGCAAGAAGGAGAGGTTGAAGGAGATTTATTTATTCGAGAAAGAGGAAATCAGCTCAATACATTTGCGCAAGTTGAAGTGAAATCTATTAACATAAAATCATTGTTTTGGAGTTTTGAGAACTTCGGACAAAAAACAATTGGTTCAGAAAACTTAAAAGGCACAGCTAGTGCAAGTATTGATTATGCTTGCGTGTGGTCGAAAGATTTAAAAGCTGACTTAACTACCTTAAAAGTAGAAAGCAACTTTTTTATTGAAAATGGTGAGCTGATTAATTTTAAACCCTTAGAAAGTTTATCGAAATATGTTGAGCTGGAAGAGTTGAAGCACATTCGGTTTAAAAACCTTAGCAATCAGCTTTTAATAAAAGATCGTCAAATTTTTATTCCCCGTTTTGATGTAAACTCCTCTGCTTTAAATTTGAGTTTAGAAGGCAAGCATAGTTTTGATAATGAGATTGATTATAAGTTTACTTTGCTTTTAAATGAGATTCTCGGAAGAAAAGCCAAAAAACCAAAAAGCAATGAATTTGGCTATGTTGAAGAAGATGGCTTAGGCAGAACAAAGTTGTTTTTAAAAATGAGCGGAACTGTTGAAAACCCTCAGATCAGCTACGATAAGGAGCAGCTTAAAACGCATATAAAAACCACCATCCAAAAAGAGAAAAACGAAGTAAAACAGCTATTGAAGGAGGAGTTTGGCTTATTTAAAAAAGATAGTTTAGAGAATAAAAATGAGCCTAAAAAGCAATCTGAAAGTCCATTTTCTATCGAGTGGGATGAAGCAGACGAAGAAAGCAGCGAAAAGGAGGAAGCAGCTAATCCGACTGAAAAAAGAGAAACAGAAGAGAAGAAAAAAGAGAAAAAGAGTAGATTTGGGAAATTTATTGATAAAATTGCAGAGCCCAACGAGGAAGAATATGTTGAGCCGGATGAGAAAGAATAATCTTTTTCGCAACCAATAAAGCCCGGGAGCCGTCTAAAAAGCAAAGTAATTAGGAGAGGATTTTGAACATTTATTCAAAAAAGCAGCGTTGGAAGTTTGCCTTGGCCATAGTGGCGGCAATCATAGTTTTTGTATCACTTTGGTACACAAACGTGCTTGTTCGCGAAATTGCCGATGAGGAAAAAAACAAAGCTAAAGCTTGGGCAGAAGCCATTCAGCGAAAAGCTGAGCTGGTGAGCTATACCCAAGACCTTTTCGAAAAACTATCTGAAGAAGAGCGTAAAAAAGTCGAGATTTGGGCAGAAGCCAGTCGAAGCGTTATTAATGCCCCAGATGACAATCTAGAACTGTATACTAAAATACTTACAGGGAACACAACCATTCCTATTATTCGAACTGATGACAAAGATAATATTAAAAGCTACAGAAACTTAGAGGAAGAAAAAGTAAAGCAAGCTGTTTTGGTGAAGCGGCTCAACCAAATGAAATCTAAAAACAAACCTGTAGTTATTAATTACTTTGGAGATCAAAAAAATTTAATTTACTATGACGAGAGCACCATTTACTCTGAACTTAGAGAAGTATTAGATCAGCAAATTGAGTCTTTTAACAAGGATATTGTCACCAACTCAGCATCGGTGCCGGTAATTTACACCGACAGCAGTCAGCAAAAAGTGTTGGCTTATGGAAATATTGATGAGGATAAAATTGAGAGTGTGGGCTATATCACTCAATTAATTGAAAAAATGCGCACCGTTAATCCACCAATAAGGGTGACACTTGGCGATGATAAAGTGCGTTATATTTTTTACGATGAATCCCCTTTACTTGCGCAATTGAAGTATTACCCATTTGTGCAATTGGGCGTTATTGGCTTGTTTTTGCTAATCGCTTATTATTTATTCAGTACCGCTAGAAATGCAGAACAAAATCAAGTTTGGGTGGGAATGGCTAAAGAAACTGCTCATCAGCTGGGAACACCGCTTTCATCACTTTTAGCGTGGATTGAAGTACTGAAAAGTAAAAATGTTGATGAACAAACACTCTCCGAAATCAAGAGAGACTTGGGTCGCTTGGAAACCGTTACAGAGCGCTTTTCAAAAATTGGCGCTGCTCCAAAACTAGAGCAAAATGACGTAAATAAGGTCATCGAAAGTACCTTGAAGTATTTGAAAACAAGACTTTCAAAAAAAGTCACCTTTAATCATACCACCACCAATGGAAATAAAGTAATGGCTTGTGTGAATGTTCCGCTATTGGAATGGGTATTGGAAAACATTGTTAAGAATGCCGTTGATGCCATCAGTGGAGAAGGGAAAGTGGATATTCACGTTACCGATCAATCACAGTTTGTTTATATTGATATAAGCGACAACGGCAAAGGAATTCCCAAGGGAGCGCGAAAAACCGTATTTCAGCCCGGCTATACTACCAAAAAACGCGGCTGGGGCTTAGGCTTGTCACTTACTAAAAGAATAATCGAAAATTACCATTCAGGGAAAGTCTTTGTAAAGCAGTCTGAAGTGGGTGAAGGGACCACCTTCAGAATCGTATTGAATAAAGTTGCCTAGATGGCGGGGATTTACATTCATATTCCTTTTTGCAAGCAGGCTTGTAGTTATTGCAACTTTCATTTCTCCACTCAACTATCCAGAAAAAGAGAGTTAGTCGATTGTTTAGTTGCTGAATTAGAAAAAAGGAAAAATTATCTTATCGGAGAAAAAATTGAGAGCATATACTTTGGAGGAGGAACACCATCTTTGTTGGAAGAGGATGATCTAAAAGTCATTTTTCAACAGATTAATCAACTTTATACTGTTGTTGATTCTGCGGAAATTACTTTAGAAGCCAATCCGGATGATTTGAATCGTGAGAAACTGAAAGCCTTAAAAAATACTCCCATAAATCGCTTGAGCATTGGTGTGCAGTCTTTTTTTGATGAGGATTTGCAACTGATGAATAGAGCACATGCTGCCCATGAAGCCGTTAATAGCATTAAAAACGCACAGGACTTTGGTTTCGAGCAATTGAACATTGATTTAATCTTTGGCAGCCAAACCACTTCTGATGAAATGTGGCTAGCCAATTTAGAGCAGTTTAAGGCGCTTTCTATTCCGCATTTATCGGCTTATTCGCTTACAGTGGAAGAAAAAACGGCTTTGTCGCACAAAATAAAAAGCGGTAAAATTGAAGCGGTAGATGAAGAGAAAAACTACAGGCAATATATTCTATTACAGGAATTTATCCAACAAAACGGTTTTGAACAATACGAGTTATCAAATTATTGTAAGTCTGAAAACTATGCCAAGCATAATACGTCCTATTGGCTAGGAAAATCTTATTTAGGAATTGGCCCATCAGCTCATTCCTACAACGGGAGTAGTCGTCAGTGGAATGTAAACAACAATATTAAATACATTCAAGCTATAAAAAGTGGCGAAAACTACTTTGAGGTAGAGGAATTAAGTGAAATTGAACGCTATCATGACTATCTAATTACCGCTTTACGCACAAAGTGGGGCATAGATTTTAAGGAAATTGATGCTTTTTCAGAAAAAATTTCCACTCACTTTTATAAGCAAATTAAGCAATTAAACTATCCGGGTATAATTCATCATAAGCTAGGCTTGTCGGTAGACTCAGCGCATTTGTTTCAATCTGATGAGGTGGTGAGAGAGTTGATGATTGGGTGAGGAAACACAGAAGTAAGTTGATTAACTTATAGTAATATACTTGCATATCCATTTGCTTTTATATATCATTGCCTAAACTTAAAATCAATTTATTATGAAAAAGTTATTATTTATTGCTGCAATTTCTTTAGGTCTTGTAGCTGGAGTAAACGCACAAGAAACTAAGTTTGGTCTTAAAGCCGGCTTAAATTTAGCTAATGTTTCAGGTGATGATGTTGAAGACAACAGTATGTTAATTGGATTTCAAATTGGAGGTTATGCACACCTCGGTATTTCTGAGGCTTTTGCCATTCAACCGGAAATTCTATTTGATGCAAAAGGTTCAAAGTTTGAAGGTGGTGGAGAAGAAGCCAACTTTAACTTAAACTATATTACGATTCCGGTATTGGCTAAATTGATGGTAACGGATGAACTAGGTTTTCATTTAGGTCCTCAATTAGGGTTATTAATGAGCGCTGAGTTCGACGGTGAAGATGTAAAAGACAATTATAAGTCAACTGATTTTGGTTTAGCAGTTGGCGGTGGGTATGAGCTTGAGTCAGGCTTGAACTTTTCATTAAGATACTCAATGAGCTTAGGAACTATAGGAGAAGATTATGAAGAAACAATTGCTGACCCTAATACAGGAACCACAAGTACTGTTACAGTTGATGCAGCAGATATTAGAAACTCAGTAATTACAATTGGAGTTGGTTATTCATTTTAAAAGTGGTTCACTTAATACTAAAAAGCCACTTATTTAAGTGGCTTTTTTACTTCCCCTCAATCAACTGATTCGTTAATCGCAACAACTCAGTTTCCGTACTTTTAATGGTAAATTGAACTGCCAACAATCGTTCTTGGGCGGCCAATGTGCTTAGCTGAATTTCTCTTAAATCAATGGCAGACAATCCGCCTAATTCGTAGTTTTCTAATGCAAATTCGAGGTTTTTCTCAGCTGTTTTTACATTCATTTGCTCCATTTTAAGCAATTCTAAATACTTGCTGTAGGCATAATATTGATTTAAAAATGCTTCCTCTAGACTGGCTTTCTCTTGCTCGTAAGCAGTTTGTGATTGCTCAATTTGAATTTTGTTAATTTGCTCATTTCGCTTCAACTGAAATCCGTTAAAAATAGGAATGCTAATCGTTGCTCCATAGTTAATTCCATCTGTTTGGTTGTTGCGGACAAATCCGGCTTCCGATTCAGCTTCATTGTAGGCATACCTACCACTTACAGCAATCTTTGGCATTCGATCGGCAAAGGTTTCTTTCTTCTCTAAAACGGCAATACTTATGTTCTGCTCATAAGCTTTTAAGTTGGGGTTTTCTTCCAACTTTTGTTTTAAATCTTCTTCACTCAGTTCACTTCCTAAAGTAATGCTGCCCGTTACAACAAAGTCCGTAAAAGTCTCTCTGCCCAATAACCTATTTAACCTTTTTTTCAGTGAATTAAGCGTAATTTCTTGCTCAAAAAGCGCAGAGCGATCAGCACTAAGGTCTACCTCAGCTTGCAGAATTTCCAACTTTGAACCTGCACCACTTGCCTCTCTAGCCTTACTTAACTTTAATCGCTCTTCCGAAACTTTTAACTGTTCTTTATAAAGAGATAAGGTTTTTTGCTCGGCTGTGATTTGATAATAGGTATTGATTATATCGGCAATGCTGTTGTTTATATTCGCCTGTAAATCATATTTTGCTGCCTTTTCCAGAGCTTCAAACTTGTTTTTGGAGACAAACATTTTCGTTCCATCGAAAATATACCAGTTTAGCCCAACACCTACATTTAGGTTCGAAGAAATTGCCCCATCGCGATTGACATCTGTTCCGTCTGCAAAGCTCAAAGTGGTGTTTTCCTGACTGCGGTTGTAGTTCCCATCTGCGGCAATCTCCGGTAAAAAACCTGCATTTCCAATGCTGTTTTCAATCTCAGTAATGGCAACATTTTGCTTAGAAAGCTGAATGTCGTAATTGTTTTCTAATCCAATTTGTATGGCTTCATCTAAGCTCAAGCTTTCCTGTGCTCTTAATGAACCATGCATTAAGCTAAAAAGCACTGCAAGGACTGTAAAAGTTTGTTGTATTTTATTCATCGTCCACATTGCTTACGTATTTTTTATCTGAGGAAATAAAGGTATAAATAGTTGGTATAACGTAAAGCGTTAAAATGGTTGAAAAAATCAAACCGCCAATCACAACAATACCCATAGAAACTCGGCTTTCAGAACCGGCTCCTAAAGCTAAGGCAATGGGCAATGTACCCAAGACAGTTGAAAGCGAGGTCATTAAAATCGGTCTAAACCTCGAAGCTGATGCATCTAAAATGGATTCTGTTTGATTCAAGCCATCTGCTTTGCGTTGATTGGCAAATTCAACAATCAAAATACCGTTTTTAGTTACCAGACCAATTAACATAATCATTCCAATTTGGCTAAAAATATTTAAGGTTTCACCAAAAAAGTAAAGTGAACCCAACGCCCCTGCCAAGGCAAGTGGAACGGTAAACATGATAATTAACGGATCTCTAAAGCTTTCAAACTGTGCCGAAAGCACTAAATAGATAATGATTAAAGCCAGTAAAAAGGCAAAATAAATAGAAGAAGAGCTTTCTTCAAATTCCTTTGATGTTCCTGCCAAAGCAGTTGAAAAAGATGAACTCAAAGTGCCTGAAGATATGCGATTCATTTCTTCTATGCCATCACCCAAAGTGTAACCATTCGCTAAATCTGCGGAAACTGTTGCAGAAACATAGCGGTTGTATCGATACAATTGTGGTGGGGTTGCTTGTTCAGTAAGATTGACCAAATTTTCTAAAGCAATCATATCACCTTGATCGTTTCTCACATAAATATTGGTTAAATCTGAGGGCTCATCTCTATAATAGCGATCAAGTTGACCAATAACCTGGTACTGCTTACCATTCATAATGAAAAAGTCGAAACGCTGACCGCTTAAAGTTAATTGGAGTGTTTGTGCAATATTTTGAACAGAAACGCCCATTGCCAATGCTTTTTCTCTATCAATGGTTACTTTTAATTCCGGCTTATTGAACTTCAAGTCTAAATCAACAATGGAAAAAACCTCACTTTGGGCTGCTTTTTTCATAAACTCAGGAAGTATTTCTTTGAGCTTATCTAAATTGGGTGCTTGAATAACATATTGAACCGGCAATCCACCACGGCTATCGCCAATGGTTTGTTCCTGCGCAACAAAGGCTCTACCTTCCGGCAGTGATTTTAAATCTTGTGTTAACAGTGAGGCAATTTCTTGTTGACTTCTTTTGCGTTCATCGGAAGGAGTTAACCTCAAGCGAACAAAACCCGAGTTTACCGATGAAGAGGCGCCAAAGCCGGGGGAAGTAACGCTAATAATTCCATCTGCCTCGGGAATTTCATCCTGAATTAATGCCACCATTTTATCCATGTAACGCGACATAAAGTCATAGGTTGAACCTTCTGGTGCTGAAACCACTACTCTTAAGTTACCTCGATCTTCTAAAGGTGCAAGCTCAGAACTTAAATTTGCTCCAAAAATATAAATCAGTCCAAAAGATAGAATCATAATCGTGATTCCCACCCATCTGTTTTTTAGAAAAATGTCTAAGCTACTTCTATACTTCGCAGTTAGCTTATTGTAAAAGCTTTCAGTAGCTACGTAAAAAGGGGTTCTTTTTTTCTGCTTTTTCAAGAGATTAGCCGAAAGCATAGGCGTAAGCGTTAAAGCCACAAAAGAGGAAATAATAACTGCTCCGGCAATGACTACTCCAAACTCTCTAAACAGCCTTCCGGTAACACCTTCTAAAAAGATAACAGGCATAAACACCGCAGCTAAAGCTAAAGTAGTAGCAATTACCGCAAAAAAGATTTCAGCAGCTCCTTCTTTCGCCGCTTTTCGCGAAGACATCCCGGCTTCAATTTTACTGTATATGTTTTCAAGCACAACAATGGCATCATCTACCACTAATCCAATAGCTAATACTAAGCCTAAGAGTGTTAATACATTTATGGAGAATTCGGCAATATACATGACGAAAAAGGATCCAATCAATGCGATTGGAATCACAATAACCGGAATAATGGTTGACCGCCAGTCTCTTAAAAAAAGAAAAATTACCAGAATTACCATGAAGAAGGCCAAATAAATGGTTTGCTTTACCTCTTCAATAGAATCTCGGATGTATTCCGTTGTGTCAAAGCCGATACCTGTTTCTATGTCTTCCGGAAGGTCTTTTTTTATCTGTTCTAGGCGACGGTAAAACTCATCTGCAATTTCAATATGGTTAGAGTTGGGCTGAGGAACAATTGCATTACCCACCATGGGAATTCCGTCACGCTTAAGACTTGTTCTTTCATTTTCAGGACCAAGAATAGCGTAGCCAACATCTTTTAGAAGTACTAATCGATCATCACTTTCTTTAATGACCAACTCATTAAACTCTTCGGGCGTAGTTAAGCGACCGATGGTTCTAACACTCAACTCTACGTTTCTGCCTTCAATTCTACCGGTAGGCAGCTCAATGTTTTGTTCTAAGAGCGCATTGCGCACATCCATTGGCGTAATTTTATAGGCAGCCATTTTCGCCGGATCTAGCCACAAACGCATGGAATACTTTTTCTCTCCCCAAATGCGAATTTCACTCACCCCCGGAATGGTTTGTAGACGCTCCTTAAAGTCGCGTTCGGCAATTTCGGTAAGTTCCAAAAGCGAACGCTTATCCGATTTAATGTTTAGGAAAATGATTGGTCGGGAGTCAGCATCAGCCTTAGAAACAACCGGTGGATCAGCATCCTCAGGCAAATCTCTTACCGCTTGCGAAACTTTATCACGCACATCGTTGGCGGCATTGTCTAAGTCGGAACTTAAATCAAATTCCACAGTAATCGTACTTCTTCCGTCTCTACTTACGGAAGTCAGCGTTTTAATCCCTTCAATTCCGTTAATAGATTCTTCGAGGGGTTCGGTAATTTGCGTTTCAATTACATCGGCATTTGCTCCTGTATAAGTGGTGGAAACAGTTACCTTCGGCGGATCGACACTGGGATACTCACGAACACCTAAAAAGTTCCAGCCAATTACTCCAAAAAGTAAAATAACTAGACTAAAAACCGTTGCCAGAACGGGACGACGTATGCTGATAGAAGATAAACTCATTCTGTCGCCGAATTTTGATAAGCCATATCAATTCTTGTTCTTACCTCTATCCCTTCGCGAATCTGCATCAATCCGGTCGTCACTAAAGTATCTCCGGCATTTATTCCTGAAAGTATTTGGATTTTATCTGCATTGCGAATGCCGGTTTTTACATCTGTACTTTTTACTTTTCCATCTTTCACTATAAAAACCTTACTTCCTTCCATATCGGGAATAATGGATTGATTAGGAACAACTATGGAATTGCCAAACTCCTCTGTTTCATAATAAACATCTACAAAAGCACCCGGCAGCAATTGTTGATTGTTGTTGTGAAATTTTGCACGGGCAATTATGGTTCTACTTTCCGGATCTATTTGCGGCTCAACCGCATAAACTAAAGCTTTTTGGAGTTGGGAGTTGTTCGGAGATTTAAAAGCAATACTGTCGCCTTGTTTAATCAAGTCTGCATATTTTTCCGATAAGCTAAATTCAATTTTGATAGGACTTAGTTCCACTAGATTGGCAAATGGAGTGTTCGCTGCTAAATAGTCACCCTTACTAAGTTGGCGCAAGCCAATAAAGCCGTCAAAAGGAGCATATACTTTTGTTTTTGCTATTTCTGCTTGTAGTTTTTGTTCTGAAGCAGACAATTCATCAAAGTTGGCTTGTGCTTGATCAACCATTTCCTGACTTATTCCTTCTGCTTCGTATAGTTTTTTTGTTCGTTCCAATTGGGTTTTAGAAAGCTGTTTACGCGCTTGAATTTCTTTTAGCTCACCAACTAAGTCTGCATTAAAAACCGTCAACAATAAACGACCTTTCTTAACAAAAGTGCCTTCTTCAAAATTCAACTCTTGAACTGTTCCTCCCACTTGAGTAGTCAATTCAGCCGACTCATTAGCCATTAAGTTGCCAATGCTTTTTACCGTTTTTGCCAAAGGAGTTTTTTCAGCTACAATCACTTCAACCAATGTTGCAGCTTGAGATGCTGCATTTTGCTCTTTTTTCTTTTCTTCACTCTTACAAGCAAACAAGCTGAAGAGCAATAGAATTGGCAATATTTTTAAGCTCATGATTTTTAGATCAAAAATGAAGAAACTCAAAATTACGATAAAGAATATCTAGTCTCGTGATTATTAACAAGCATTAGGTTTTGTTTAATAATTTGAAATTGTATTGCTTACAGCTGTATTTATTTTATGAAAATACCGAAGCTTCCGGTTTGTTTTGCAGGATATCTTCGATTTTTTCCATTACTTCATCGGTCAATTTATCTAAATCATCAATGGTGGTGAGGGTTTCTTTGAGTTGATCTTTCTTAGAAGCACCTAAAATCGCCGTACTCACATTTTCGTTTTTGAGCGTCCATGCAATGGCAAGTTTAGGCATGGTAATGCCAATTTCTTTAGCCAGCTTTGTAAGTTCTTTTACTTTAGCTAATTTCTCTTCTACTAAGTTTACGTCTTTCAACCATTCCAATCCTTCCATGGAGAGACGTGTTTTTTCGGGCATACCGTCATTGTATTTTCCCGTTAAAATTCCGGAAGCTAATGGCGACCAGATGGTAGTTCCCAGGCCAACGGTTTTGTAGATTTGGTCGAACTCCAACTCCACTTTTTGTCGGTGCAACATATTGTACTGCGGTTGCTCCATGGTTGGTCCGATAAGGTTGTATTGCTTGGCAACCATGTGTGCTTCCATAATTTCTTGAGCACTCCACTCTGAAGTTCCCCAATACAGTATTTTGCCTTGCTGAATAAGGTTGTGCATCGTCCAGACAGTTTCTTCAATCGGCGTTTCCTTATCTGGGCGATGACAGTAAAACAAATCTAAATAATCAACTTGTAAGCGGTTTAAAGCAGCCTCACAGGCTTCTACCAAGTGTTTTCTGCTTAAGCCTCTTTGAGTGGGAAGTTTGCCGCCATCGCCAAAAAATGCTTTTGAGGATAATATATATGAGTCTCTGCGCCAATCTCTGTTTTTGAGGATTTTGCCCATCACACGCTCCGACTCCCCTTGAGCATATATTTCCGCATTATCGAAGAAGTTAACTCCATTATCATAAGCCAAATCCATCAATTCTTCGGCAATGTTGTTTTCAATTTGTTTTCCAAAAGTTAGCCAAGAGCCCAGTGAAAGTCTACTCACTTTTAAACCTGATTTTCCTAAATTTTTATACTCCATAAATCTTCTTTGTTTTTGTTTAAAGATAACTGAAAAGTAGGAGAATTGTTTAGGAACTAAGGCTTTTATTTTGTGAGACTCTAATTTTATCCTCCAAATTCTTGTTCTTCAAAAAATTTATTTTTTATAGAATCCATCTCCCAAAAAAGCTCTTCCATTCTTTTTTGATTTAATCTGTATCGTTCCCTAAAAAAGTCGTTTTTATAAAAATCATATTCCCATAAAGAGTCTTCAAAAAAGAAAGACTCAAAAAACGGACTTTGACTCATAGGGAATTGCTTGAACAGATTTCTTTTAAAATTGCCAAGAATGCTGTCAGCCAATAGACTATCGCCTTCTACGTTGCTGTAAAATGAAGAATAAGTTGAGTCGTAGCGAATCAAGTTCCCCTCCTCGTCATATTCTTTGTTGACAATAATATTTGTTTGTGGCTTATTTTTTTCTAGATCAATACCCTTCTTTTCGTTATTGGTTTCTTGCGCATCACAAGCATTTAATAGCATGCTCAACAGTAAGCTTAAAATCACTTTTGTTTTCATGTCTTTAATTTTTAATTGTTAAACACTTATGAGAATAAATTAAGGCAAGCTAAATACTTGCCTTAATTCTTTGAACACAACCAAACAGCTTATTAAGAAATTTGAATGGTTTTAACAGCTTTGCGTTTGGCCTCTTCTTTTTTGGGAATTAAAAGTTTAAGAATTCCATCTTTGTATTCAGCTTTAATTTTTTCAGATTCTACAGTATTGGGCAAGTGAAAAGAACGTTTAAAGCTGTGGTAGTTAAACTCTTTTCTGATAAAGCGTTCGTTTTCGCTTACTTCTTCTTCCTGACGTTTAGACTCAATAACCAAATTATCATCATCTAAACGAAGCTGAAAATCTGATTTTTTCATTCCCGGAGCAGCCATCTCTACTCGAAAATCATCATTGCTTTCAATAATGTTTACACTTGGTGTTGTCGCTTCGGTAGACCAGCCTGCCCAGTCAAATAGATCTCTGCTGAAAAAGTCATCGAAAATGGGTCTTAAACTACTTAACCTATTATTGGTTCTTGTTGATGTTCCGTTGTTTGTTTTTACTAAAGTATTCATAGCTCACAAATTTTAAAGGTTAACAAATAAATTTCACTTTAAATGCCTAAGCTAAAAATATTAGCCTAGTGCCTAAAAAATCTGATTGATGAATTGCGCAATTCTAATAAGTCATTAACAATCTACATGCCAATTAGGTATGGTGAATTTTTGACAGTGAAAAAATGACAGCAGTGTGTCAGTTTTTACAACTTGCCAAATGGAGTGCAATCACTTACTTTTGCTTAAAACAAGAAGTATGGCAAGCGATAAATTTGATTCACAAAAAGCACCGGAGCCCGTTGGTGCTTATCCTCATGCGAGAAGAGTTGGAAATCTTTTGTTTTTATCCGGTGTGGGACCACGTGAAAGAGGAACGAAAAAAATTCCCGGTGTGGACTTAGACGAGGATGGAAATATTATTACTTACGACATAGAGAAACAGTGCATTTCTGTTTTTAACAATGTGAAAACTATTGTAGAAGAAGCCGGTGCTAAATGGGAAAATGTAGTTGATGTAACCGTTTTTCTTACCAATATGAAAGACGATTTTAAAACCTACAATCGCTTGTACGCTGAGTTTTTTAAAGACAATCAGCCATGTCGTACAACCATAGAAATTAGCAGTTTACCTACACCAATTGCCATTGAGTTGAAGGTGATTGCGACCATCGACTAATGCGCTTTTTAACCCTCTTCTGCTTCTCTTTATTGTTTTTTAGCTTGTCAGCACAAAACTGGCAACAGCTAAACGACTACCCCTCAAGTGGAGTAGATGATGGAACTGCTTTTGTAATTGGTGATAAAGCTTATTGTGGTACCGGAATAGTTGATTGGTTTGCTTCTCAGAGAAACTTTTATGCTTTTGATTTAAATACAGAAAGTTGGACTGCAATTGCTTTTTTGCCTCTAGGCTGGGAAAGACAATATGCCAACGGCTTTGCTTCTGACTCATTTGGCTATGTCTTTGGTGGTTATAATGGGAAATTTTTAAATGATCTGTGGCGTTATGATCCGCACAACGACCAATGGCAAGAAATGACACCTCTGCCTGACAGCGGAAGAAGTGGAGCAGCTTCTTTTGTAGTTGATAGTATGGCATACATTATTGGAGGAAAAAACGACAGCTCACAAGCGCTAAGCGAAGTTTGGGCTTACAATATGAACAATGACAGTTGGGTGCAAAAGAGCAATTTGCCTTTTGGCGGCAGATGGCGTTCGGGGGCAAATTCAAACGACAGTTTGGGGTTTTTGGCTTTTGGAATGGACGACACTTTGCGCTACTGTCAGGAACTTTTCGAATACAACCCTCTAACAGACAGTTGGACAAAGTTGAGTGATTTTCCCAATGGAGGAAGAAATTATGTAAAAATGCACTTGATTAACGGCAAGCTACTTGCTTTTGGTGGAGAAGACAACAGTAATACTTTTCTTAATGAACTTTGGAGCTATGACTTACAATTCAACAGTTGGGAAGAATTGAATCCATTGCCGGAAGAAGGGCGTAGAGGTGGAATGAGTTTTCAATTTCAAAATGCATTTTATTATACAACCGGCTTAATTAAAAACGAAGGGCGCACAAAAGAAAGTTGGAAATATGAAGAACCCACTTCATTAAAAGAAAACGGTTGGGTTCCAAAGATTAAACTTTACCCAAATCCTGTACAAACTGTGTTAACAATTGAGCATCCTACTTTAGTTGCTAATGAGCAATGGCATTTTGAACTACGGAGCAGCAAAGGCTTGTTACTTAAAAATCAGCAGATGTATGGATCAATCACGCGAATTCAAATGGAGAGTCTTTCGCAGGGTATGTATTTTTTAATTATTCGAAGTGAGAAAGGGAACTTTTGGAAAAAAGCTCTAAAGCTTGACTAACAGCAATCTAAATAAGTTTTCTGAACAAAGTAAAGGTAAATTATTTAAATTTCATACACAAAGTATAGTCATTTTATACAAATTCACACATAAAGTAAAGGTATTTTGAGTTTGAAGAAGGCTAAAAATTGAGCTAAGGAGTCACCAATACCGTTTTCTTTTTTAATTGTGCATCGGCATAGTTCCATGAAGAATTACTGTATTTATTGATTCGTTCCAAGTAATTTGATGTCTTGTATTCCAATTGCTCTTCAAAGTAGTCAATATCTACATAATGCAGCCATCGTTCTTTATTTTTTCTATTAAGGTGAGCCTGCATTTGTTCTTCAACAAGGTCTAAGTTTTTAAACAGAATCGGAAAAACTGTTGGAGATAGCTGCAAGTAATAATCCACATCGATTTCTCCGGGATTGTCGTGTTTCAAGTTATGTGTTACTATTACTCTATCCCAGTGCAAGCAGCTCATTAATACTAGCGTGAAAAGGATAAACCAGCCGTTTATGCGCAACAAAAAAGCTATAGTTTTTTGATTATTAACCTTTATGAATAAAGTTACTAAACCAAAAACAACCATCGTCAAAAAAATAATCACACCTATGCGTTTGCCTGCCAGGCCGTGATAATCGATATAATGGTAGTTTCTCAAAAAAACAGAGATGGTTAAAACAGTGTTTTGAATAATCCAAAGCTTTCCTAGAATGATCAGGCTTTTGTTTTTAGGAAAAAAATTGAGGCTTCCTCTAAAGAAATAAAGAACGATACCAATAGAAATTAAAATACTGACAATTAACAAATAAGTTCCTTCGTGAACAAACTGCTTTAAATTAAAGTCAAGTGGCACTTCAAAGCCAAACCAAATCCACTGAATGTCGATGATATTAACTACCAAAAGCAGAAGGTTTAAAGTTGAAAGAACGAGCAATCCAATTTTATGTTCAGCTAAAAGGTCTGCTAATAAGCTGCTTTTAGAAGCAGATGGATGAAGCTTAACTTTCCTTTTGGAACGCATTAAATCATTTTCCTCTTGAACAAAGGGAGAGAGTTTAATGTGCTTCTTTTTTAGCGCAAGGGTAATGAAAGAGAAACCAAACAGCAAGAAGATAAAGTGCCCAAAACTAAAGTTGGCAAAAAGCTTAATTACAAATTGTGTAAAAGATTGAGTGAGCTCTTCAAATTTAGGATTGGCATTTTTATAAATTATGAAAAAGAGAAAAACCAAAAGCAATGGAATTATTCCAAGTTTAAAAAACTTAAAGAAAAAGATAAGAAATGGGTTATTTGACTTTTGCTCATTTATTGATTGAAAGTAAGCTATGGGCTGACTAAAATAATTTAAAACAAATCCCATAAAGCCTTCCCAAACAGTAGTTAGCTTTGTCTGTTTAACAAAACCCAAAAAAATCATCGTAGAAATGATGTGCATACTGATGCTCAAACCACTATTATGCCAAATAACCATCAAGCCGCTGATGAGCATAGCAGTAAAGGCAAAAAGAATCTCTTTGTTAAATGACTGCTTGGCTCTTTGAATACTAATGCCACTTAAAAGTAAGGAAAAACACAGTAGATTCTGACCGATTCCTTCTTCCCAAAACAACACATCAAAAAGGAAAAGCAAGATAATCAGTTCAGCAATCAAAAAGAGCTTCTTCATTTGGCATAATTTGCCGAAAGAACGACTAATAAGCTCAAGATATTGCTTTCACCCTACTTCTTCAGCCAAGCGGGATTCTCGTCTAAAATTTCACTAAATACCGCACAACTCTCTTCATGAGCACCTTTTAAGTAACCGCAGCTCATTAAAAACTCATTGCAGATTTCGCCACCAACAAACTTAAAGTGCTTTTTAAAAAGCTTTACCCAATCCTTTATTTCTAAAGGGTGATGGTGATTGAGCCAATCTTTAAAAGAACCAAAGTCATCTTGAATTTTAAGAATTTCTTGAGCATTGTATATGGCCGCATTTACTTTCAACTTGTTTCGAATAATTCCTACATCAGATAGTAGTCTTTCTCTATCTTCTTCAGTATAACTAGCCACTTTCTTGATTTCGAAATGGCTATAGGCTTTTCTAAAGTGTTCCTGTTTTTTTAAAATAGTTAACCAGTTCAATCCGGCTTGATTAATTTCTAAAATCAATCGACCAAATAATTCATTGTCGTTTGTTATTGGAAAACCATAAGCTTGATCATGATACTCTTTGTGCAATGGATGAGCGTTTTCTTTTTGAACGTATTGACAATAACTCATGGTAAAATGGATTGTTTGTGCAAGTATGTAAATATTAGTTTTTTTAAATCATCTCCATAATGGCATTCAGCATTTCCTTTTGCTCGGCTTTCAATTCAATCTCAAAATCTTTAATTTCTACATCAGTTTTATAGAGTGGAATTTGTGCCACCACTTTTGCTTCTAAAGCCTTGAGAGAAGCAATTAAGGAGTTCATTGCATATTCTCCTCTAGGTTCATGAGGTGTAAAAGTAATGGCGACTACCTTTTTCCCGGAAAACTCTCCTGATGCAGTGCACCATTCAATCAAGTTTTTGAGCACAGCAGGAATGTTGTGTGTATATTCAGGAGTAGATAGAAAAATAGCATCCGCAGTAATTATCTTTTTCTTGAGCGACTCTATGTTTTTGGGTGTATTCGATTTTAACTTTTGAGGAGTGAATAATCCCCATTCATAAAGCCCTTGATAAACTTCCATTTCATGCTGTTTGTCAAGTAGTTCAGCGATGGCTTTTAACAAAAAATAATTGCTGCTGTTGGGAGAAGCGGAAGCGGAAATAAAGAGGATGTTCATGCTCTGACTCATTTCATTTCGACTCATACAAATCAATCCACTCTTTTACAGTCATCTTCTTTACGAGCTCTTCGATTAAATCATAAGGGATATCGTCCATCCTTTTGAATCGAATACAGCTTTTTCCCATATCAAGCTTATATTTAGAGTGTTTTGGGTATTCTTCAACAAACCATTCGTAGAGTTTTTTATCGGCATAAATACCCATGTGGTAAAGTGCTACAAAGTTTTTTTGAGATGCAATGCTCATGAAAGGTAAAGGCAATTTTGGGTCGCAATGGTAGCCTTTCGGGTAAATTTCATGAGGAACCACATAGCCAATCATTCCGTAGCTGATTGTTTCTGAAAACCCTTTGGGAATGTTTTCAACAATAAGTTTTCTAAGCTTTTTTATTACAACTTGTCTTTCTTCAGGAAGTTGACCAATATACTCTTCAGGGTGACTTGCCTTATATTGCATAAACTGTTTTTAGCAAATTTACCTTTATTCTTTCAGCGCTTCAATTTGCTTTAACACATCTTCTGCTTCTGCCATTTTTAGGTCACTTGCCTTGCGGTTGCTTTTTGAAAGTTGATGAGCTTCACTTAAAAGTTTACGGTACTTTTTCTGCAACTTCTGCTTTGGGCTTTTCTTTTTAAATAATCCGAACATATCTTTTTCGATGAAACATTCGAAAGCAACATTAGTTCGAATATTCTACAAACAGCCGGTTCTGCCACCATCTACCGGCACGTTGATTCCGTTGATGTAAGATGCCGCCGGTGAAGCTAAAAAAGCTGCCGCCGCGGCAACTTCTTCCGGTTGCGCTACTCGCTTCATAGGTACTTGCGCTTCCATTGCTTTCATGGCTTCCTCTTCCGTTTTGCCGGTTTTTTTTGCTTTATTAGCCACAATTGAACTCAACCTTTCTGTTGCTGTAGCTCCCGGAAGCACATTGTTTACCGTAATCCCATAAGCTCCTAGTTCATTCGCCATGGTTTTCGACCAATTGGCTACCGCTCCTCTTACGGTATTTGATACACCCAAACCATTCAAGGGCTGTTTAACAGAAGTGGAAATAATATTGATAATTCTACCATAACCACTTTTAATCATTCCTTCTTTCACTCCTTGTACAAGTGCATGATTGCAAAGTAAGTGCATTTCAAAAGCAGATTTAAAGGCATCTATTTCAGCATCAACAATCGGTCCGCCGGGAGGTCCTCCGGTGTTGTTAATTAAAATGTTCACTGTTTTATTGATACTTGCAACGGCTTTTTTAACATTCTCTACAGATGAAAAGTCAGCAACTACATAAGTGTGTGCTTGATTTCCTGTTTTACTCAAATCCTCAACACACTTTTTGAGTTTTTCTTCATTGCGCGCCATTAAAATAACATTTGCTCCCATTTCTGCTAATTCAGTTGCAATTGCATTGCCAATTCCGGCAGTACTTCCACAAACCAAAGCAGTTTTTCCACTTAAATCTAAATTCATACCTCCATTTTTTCAACTTCGAAATTAGTGAAATATTTAAGGTTTTGGAAGCGGAGCTCTTTGGTGCACTTATCTCTTTTCTTGTTAACTCATACCCGCACTCCCATCAAGCAAACATCATCTACTTGTTCATTTCTGCCTTTCCACTTTAGAAAGTACTCTTTCAAGAGTTGTTTCTGTGTTTCTTCTTCTAATGAACTTATGCTAATCAAGAAGGATTTTAGCTTTTTAGCCATTAATTTTTTGCCTTTACTTCCTCCAAATTGGTCGGCGTAACCATCCGTGCTCATATAAATCATATCTCCTTCTTCTACCATTATTTCAAACTGCTGAATACCTCTACTTTTTATGCTGTTTAAAGTGCCTAAAGTAAATTTGTTAGTTTGCAATTCATACAGATAATAATCCCCTTTTTCTAGTAATTTAAATTGAACATTTTCAGTATTCAAAACCCTTTTCTTTTTATGTCGAACTAAATAAATAGGTCGATTAGCCCCTGCATATTGAAACTGCATTATACTTCTGTTTAGCTTCCCAATCGCCAACTCCATCCCGTCTTTTGTATGCTCTTCAAAGCGGTTGTTGTAATACTTTAAAGCAGTATAAATGTAATTGTTAGCATCTTGAAGAAGTTCAGCCATTTCTTTTCGCTTTTTGTTTACCATAGCATGGTCGATGGCTTGAGTGGCTAAAACACTCATAAATGCTCCCGGTACTCCATGACCGGTACAATCAATTACTGAAAAGACACTTTCTTTACCTTTTCTCGTTTTTAGTCGTTTGGTGTAGTAAATGTCTCCACTTACGATGTCTTTTGGAGCAAAATAGACAAAGCCCTTTTCTATTTGCTTTTGAAAAGTAGCACTGTTTGGCAAAAGGGCCTCTTGAATTCTACTGGCGTATTTTATTCCGTCAACCAAATCTTTATTTTGTTGTTCACTTTCTTCCTTTTTTTGCTGTAGCAGAATCTTTTGCTTTTCCAGTTTCTCTTTTTGTAATTGAATCTCAATTGTTTTTTCATCAACTTTCTCTTTAAAGAGTTCAAGGTAGTTGATAATTTCAGTTTCCATCCGCAGAATGTTGTTCCAAAGCAAGCCTACCTCATCTTCTCGTTTTTGTTGAGGCATTTTCATGCGTGCTGTAAAGTTAGTATTGACAAAATAGTTAATGTGTTTACTTAGAGATGTAATTCGTTTACTCAATTTATTGGCGAGCTGATAACAGAATAATAAGCCAAGAACTATAAAGAGTACCCAAAAAGTGATCAGTGAAAATTGCAAACGTTCATTCAAGGCTGACTGATGAATTAGTGCATTTTTCTTGCTCTTTTCTACCAACTTTTGAATCTCAAACACCTCCTGATTCAAAGCACCTTTTAATGCGCTGTTCGTTTTTAAACCAATTTTTTGCTCGTAATCGGCCAGTTCTTGAAATAATGCCGAATAGTTTTTTAATAATTCAAGCTCTTTGCCCAAAGCATCGGTTTGTGGTATACTTTTTAACCGCTTAAGGTTTTGTTCTACGAGCGTTTTATGCTTTTTAATATAAGCGCTATCCTGACGAAGAATGTAATCTTTTTCGTGTCTCCTTAAACTCAATACTTCTTGAATTGGAATGTACTTTGCCTGCTCTAATTGATGAATCAAACGCCGCATTTTGCCTTCCAACCCTTGGTTTTTAAACCCTCTGTATTGTATGGCATCAACCGTTTTTGAAAACAGCGAATCAAAGCGTATAAGCGATTTTTTTAGTTGAGCTATATTATTTTCATTTTCGACTTTTAATTGCTTGCCTCGCTTCAGTTTTTGCAATTGACTTACAATTTGCTCGTAAAGCAGATTATACTCTGCTATGAATGAACTTTCCCCCTGAATAAAGAAATCTTCATTAAGGGTTTCAAAATTGAAAAAGTTCTCTTGTTCTTTAAATGCTTTTAGCAGCAGGTTTTCAACCTCAATAAAAGCTTGCGTTGTTTTTTCAATTTGGGCTTTTTGCTTAAAATAATAGGCCGTAAAAACAGCCGAAAGAGAACTAATGAGCACAAAAGCAGCAAAAATGACAAAGAGCTGACTTTTGAGACTTTTAAAATGTTTTTTCATCCACACAAAAGTCCCACCCCTAAGTCAAATCAATGTGGCTTTAGTGTTAAGTGAAATTGAACTTCCCTAAAGAAATGATTAATGCCGATGAAAGAGGGATATTGAAGGATGAAAATGTTTTTATTGAGCTCTCTTTGGTAAAAAATATCTAATCGTCAAGAACTCACACTAAACCCTACTCCACATAACTCAATTTTAACATATTTGACTGCCCTTTTTCATTAATTGGCATACTGGCTATGTTAATAATCAGGTCTTTCTCTTTTAAGAAATTATTCTTTTTAAGCAAGTATTTAATGTCGGCAATGGTGTGGTCGGTGCTCACAAATTTATCATAGTAAAAGCCTTGTACTCCCCAAACTAAACTCAACTTGTTTAACAAATCATGGTTGCCTGTAAAAGCAAAGATGCCGGCTTTGGGTCTAAAGCTCGAGATTTTAAAAGCCGTATAACCGGAATGCGTCATGGTAACAATGGCTTTGGCATCAGTTCGCAAGGATAGTCGGCAGGCATTATAACAAATAGAGTCTGAAATAAATCGCTCTTCCACATCCATTTCCGGTGGAAATTCGTGATGGTAAATTCCTTCAGTTTCCTCAATTTGCAAAATAATTTTACTCATGGCTTGAATCACCTGAACGGGGTATTTACCCACCGAAGTTTCAGCGCTCAACATTACTGCATCTGCCCCGTCCAATACGGCATTGGCAACGTCATTCACTTCAGCTCTTGTAGGACTTATGTTGGTAATCATACTTTCCATCATTTGAGTGGCAATAATTACCGGCTTAGCAGCGCGCAAACACTTACGCACAATCTCTTTTTGCAAAAGCGGTACTTTCTCCATAGGCACCTCAACCCCTAAATCTCCGCGAGCTACCATGATGGCATCTGTCTCTTCAATGATCTCGTCAATATCGTCAATAGCTTCCGGCTTTTCAATTTTAGCAATCACTCTTGCTGACTTTCCTTCAGCTCTAATCAAATGTTTTAGTTCAATCAGGTCACGCGCATTTCGCACAAAAGACAAGCCAACCCATTCTACGCCAAGTTTAAGCGCAAACTTCAAATCTTTTAAATCCTTTTCAGTTAAGCAAGGCAAACTAATCTTTGTGTTCGGCAAATTCACTCCTTTGTTAGAAGAAAGTTTACCACCATTTAAAAATCGTGCTTTAACCTTTCCTTTCTTGTCGGTATGAATTATTTCTAAGGCCAATTTACCGTCGTCAATTAAAATACGTTCTCCCATCTTCACATCTTGAGCAAAACTCTCATAACTCATATAAACGGCTTTTTCATCACCGACCATTTCTTCGTTAGAAAACAGTATTTCACTGCCTTCATTTACCTCAACAGTTCCTCCTTTAATTTCTCCAATGCGAATTTTTGGTCCTTGTAAGTCGGCTAAAATAGCAGTATGAATCTGTTTTTCTTTATTGATTTCTCTAACCTTGGCAATGATTTTTTCGTGATCCTCGTGGCTACCGTGCGAAAAATTAATACGAATTACATTCACCCCTTCTCTAATAATGTTTTCTAGCACACTTTTTTCAGAAGTTGCCGGGCCTACTGTGGCTACTATTTTTGTCTTTTTTTGATTGTACATTTTAGCTTAAAAAATTAAGTTCTTTCTAGATTTTAATTGCTCTACCTCAATTGGGTATGCAGTTAAAATGTTTTTTATCTTATGCAGCTTTTCGCTGATTTCATTCAATTGTTCAGTCCTTATATTGCCCTTGATCAACAATAAAAAGTCACACTTCTCTTCCGGTACTAATCTACCTGAATCGCTTCTATTACTAATCAAATAATATTCTATGTAATTATCTTCATCGATAAATGAATAAAAAGAATAGTATTGAGCAACTCCTTTGGCAATTACCTCATAGTCTTTTTCTTTTACAAAATCGAAATGAAGTGCTTCATTCACCTCCCAACAAAGGCGGTAATCTTTTACATGACAATTGATTCCAATTAGCTTAAAACTAAAGTCTTCTTCAAGTTCAAGGGTTAGTTTTGCCATACATGAATAACTCAATCTTCAAAGATAAGCATTGATTTTAAATCAGAAATATGAAACATGAAACATTGAAACTGTCTCGCTGTCGCGAGATTTTTTTTGCTTCGTTAACCTTTATAGTTTTTGAACTTCTTTGAACCCTTTTGATTTGCCTCAAAGCTATTTATAGTATGTGATTCAGCGATTTTATCAACCATTTTGTCTATTACGCCAAATTCTATGATTAAACACCTTCATTACTTTTTAACATTAAGAAGTGAAGGCAAATTAAGGGGTTCATTAAGGTGAAAAATTACTTTAGTATTTGAAATTTAACTAACTCTTAATTATAGATACTTTTAACACTCTTTTCTAGCTAGAATTTGTTTCTAAAAAACTTAATGACTTCCTTAAAACCTTCATGTTCTTAATGTTTTAAGTTTAGCATTTCAAAACCCACTTTTGGCGACATTTTTGTCAAAAATGGTGACAAAAGTTACATTTATGTTCTAACTTTATGCGGGCATTTGCGTACCCGGCTATTAGATTTCGCTCTTTCAGGGCTTTGGAAAATAGTAAAGTTGAAAGAGAAAGCCTTGAACCTTTATCCTTCATCTTTTCTCCAACTCACTCTCTTCTCTAGCAGCGCAGCGATCTTGCGTCTTGACTCTAAAAGAAATTAAATTCGTTTGCACTGATTTACTCCTATTCCACTGACAATTGATGGAAAAAATCCTTTGCTGCTTCTTGTTCCGCTCTTTTCTTTGAGCGTTCTTCGGTGGTTGACCTCTTTTTATTATTGATGTACAATTCACAGCGAAATGTATTGTACTTACCGCGATTAACTTCCGTGATTTTGTATTCGTAAGCGGCTTTATTTTTCTGAACCCACTCAACCAATTTGCTCTTAAAGTCTGTTTCCTCTTCAATTAATCGATCTACATCTACATAGTCAATAATCACTTTTTCCAGCACAAACTTTCGGCAAGTTTTATAACCTCTATCTAAATAAATTGCTCCAATTAAAGCTTCAAAAGCATCTCCAAATATAGATTTTGAGCGATTTACGTCAGCGGAGGTTTCTAAAAAAGTATCTAGACCAATATCTACACTCAATTGGTTTAAAAAATTCCTACTCACCAATTTAGAGCGCACTTTCGTTAAAAAACCTTCCTCTTCATAAGGAAAGCGATTAAAAAAATATTCGGCAACAATTGCACCTAAAATGGCATCGCCTAAAAACTCAAGGCGCTCATTACTCACCTCAAATTTCTCTGATTCATTGACAATCGATTTATGCGTAAAAGCCTGCTCGTAAAGCGATAAGTTCTTGGGTTTAAATCCCAAAATTGCTTTCAAGGTTTTTTGCTTGCTGGTATTCGGAAGCAAATAATATCGAATGCCTCTAAACAGGCTCAATTTTATGCTTTTTTGAAAATTGCCGAAGCATTATGACCACCAAAGCCAAAAGTATTGCTCAATGCTGCACGAACCTCTCTTTTTTGCGCCTTATTGAAGGTAAAATTCAATTTAGGATCAAAAGCTTCATCATCGGTAAAGTGATTGATGGTAGGCGGCACAATGTCATTTTTAACTGCCAAGATAGAAGCAATGGCCTCAACAATTCCGGCCGCTCCTAACAAGTGTCCGGTCATTGACTTGGTTGAGCTAATGTTCAACTTGTAAGCACTTTCTCCAAAAACTTCTTTAATGGCTTTCGCTTCTGCAACATCTCCTAATGGAGTTGAGGTGCCGTGAACATTAATATAATCAATGTCTTCTGCAGTCATCTCAGCATCTTGCAATGCATTTTTCATTACTTTAATAGCTCCTAATCCTTCCGGATGTGGAGCAGTAATGTGGTGTGCATCAGCAGAAAGTCCGCTGCCAATTACTTCAGCATAAATTTTAGCCCCTCTGGCTTTAGCATGTTCGTACTCTTCTAAAATAAGAGCTCCACCACCTTCACCAAGAACAAAACCGTCACGATCCTTATCAAAAGGACGAGAAGCTGTTGAAGGATCGTCGTTTCGCTTAGAAAGTGCTTGTAATGCATTAAAACCACCAATTCCTGCTTCGCTAACTGCTGCCTCAGAACCTCCGGTTACACAAAGATCCATTTTGCCTAAGCGAATGTAAGTCATGGCATCAATAATTGCATTGGTACTGGATGCACAAGCAGAAACAGTAGTGAAGTTCGGCCCTCTTAATCCGTACTTCATAGAAATATGACCCGGAGCAATGTCCGCAATCATTTTAGGAATAAAAAATGGGCTAAAACGAGGAGTGCCATCGCCATTAGCAAAATTAATGCACTCTTCTTGAAAAGTTTGCAATCCACCAATGCCTGCTCCCCAAATAACGCCAAAACGATCTAAGTCAACTTTCTCTAAATTGACAGAAGAATCATTCATGGCCTCTTCAGAAGAAATGAGGGCATACTGGGCAAATAAATCGAGCTTTCTTACTTCCTTTCGGTCAAAGTAATTAAGAGGATCATAGTTTTTAACTTCACAAGCAAACTGAGTTTTAAACTTAGAAGCGTCAAACTGAGTAATGGGGGCAGCACCACTGACCCCATCAATCGAGTTTTTCCAATATTCCTCTACATTATTTCCTAAAGGAGTAATGGCGCCAATGCCGGTTACAACTACTCTCTTTAACTCCATTTACAGAGGGTTTTTATTTTGTGTTTTCTTCAATATAGCTGATTGCGTCACCTACTGTTCCAATCTTCTCAGCTTGATCATCTGGAATAGCAATGTTAAATTCTTTTTCGAATTCCATGATTAGTTCTACCGTATCTAAAGAATCGGCACCTAAATCATTGGTGAAACTTGCTTCCGGAGTTACTTCGCTTTCTTCAACTCCTAATTTGTCTACAATAATTGCTTTTACTCTTGATGCTGTATCTGCCATCTTGATTTATTTTAAGTTTTAGTTTGCAAAGAAAATTGATATTACGTCAATATCAAAATTTATTTTTCGCTTCTCTGCTTCAATTTTTATTTCAGTTTCAAATATAGCTTTTTATTACTTAAGTTATCGAACATCAGAAATCTATTATTCGATAAAATACCTCTCTCGTCGCTTCACTTTCCATTAATCGACTTTATTTGCTAAGTGTGAAGATAGCTTAATACCTCCAAATTTTGCAGATTTTTTCAAATTTAGCTTACTGCTTTTCATTTTTCATGCTGTTTTTGGCTTTAAAACTCACTATCTTTGACCTTCAAATTTTAGTATGAAGAATATTGCCATTTTTGCTTCCGGAACCGGCTCTAATGCTGTTAGACTCTATCAGTACTTTGCTGAAAAAAAAGCTGAAATAAATGTAGCACTTCTGGTATGCAACAAAGCAGATGCCGCAGTAGTTCAAAAAATGCAAAGTTTAAATGTTCCGGTTTATATCCTTTCCAATAAAGAAATCGAAAGCGGCAAAGGCTTGCTGAAAAAGTTATCGGAATACAAGATCGATTGGATTGTACTCGCCGGCTTTTTGAGAAAAATTCCCGATTTGATTATTAAAGGCTACAAGAATAAAATCATTAATATTCATCCTTCACTTCTTCCCAAATACGGCGGTAAGGGAATGTACGGCATGAATGTACATAAGGCTGTAGTTGAAAACAAAGAAAAAGAAAGCGGAATTAGTATTCACTTGGTGAACGAAGTTTACGATGATGGGAAAATTCTTTTTCAAAAAAGTTGTGCACTTTCACCAAAGGATTTAGCGGAAGATGTCGCTAAAAAAGTACAACAATTAGAACACGATTATTTTCCAAAAGTAGTGGAAGAAACTATTAATCAATCAACGAATGAAAATTAAATACGACAGCAAGGAAAAGCAGTTGCGCTACGACAAAGCCTATTTAAAAATGGCCTTGGAGTGGGCAAAATTATCTCATTGCAAACGCAAGCAAGTAGGTGCTTTGTTGGTAAAAGACAGCATGATTATTTCCGATGGTTATAATGGTGCACCCACCGGCTTCGACAATTGCTGTGAAGATGAAAATGAAAAAACGCTTTGGTATGTGCTACATGCTGAAGCCAACGCCATTATGAAAGTTGCGAAATCGACGAACAATTCTGAGGGTGCAACGCTTTATATTACACTCTCCCCTTGTAAGGAGTGTAGTAAATTGGTTTTACAAGCCGGGATTAAAAGAGTAGTTTACTACAAGGGATACAAAGATGATGAAGGTTTGAAATTTTTGGAAAAAGCCGGCGTTGAAATAGAACACATTACTGAGGTGTAGATTAGCGAAAAATTTCATCTCTTATAAAAAGAAAAGAATTAATGAAAAATAAATACGCAATATACGTTTGGATGCCTTTACTTATCGCCATCTTTTTGGCAATTGGGATTTATTTAGGCAAGCAAATGGCTTCTCAGCCACATGCTGCGGTCATGTTTCCGAGGCAACAAACACTAACGGAGAATGATAAAATTCATCAAGTAATTGAATACATTAAAAGCGACTATGTAGATACTGTTTTGGAAAAAGACATCGTTGAAGAAACCATCAACGAAATTTTGCAAAATCTGGATCCTCATTCCTATTACATTCCAAAACAAGATTATCATGCCGTAAACGATCCCTTGGAAGGGAATTTTGAGGGCATTGGCATTGAATTTAGAATTCAGGATGATACTGTAACAGTTGTTCGTGCTTTAGGTGGAGGCCCCTCTGAAAAGTTGGGAATTATGGCAGGTGACCGAATTGTTGAAGTAGAAGGCGAGGACATTACCGGAAACAAAATTGACAATCAAAAGGTGGTTAAACTACTAAAAGGGCCAAAAGGCTCGACGGTAAACATTAAGATTAAACGAAAAAAACAGAAGGAGCTTTTAGATTTTGCCATTCAGCGCGATGAAATTCCTATATACAGCTTAGAAGCTGATTATATGTTGACAGATAAAATCGGCTACATTAAAATTTCTCGATTTGCCAGGGAGACTTACCAAGAATTTATGGAGGCCGTTAAGCGATTGAAAAAAGAAGGCATGCAAAAGCTTGTTTTAGATTTGAGAAACAATGGCGGCGGATTTTTGCAGTCAGCCATAAAAATTGCCGATGAATTTTTAGATGAAGATCAATTAATTGTATACACAGAAGGCAAATCTAGAAAGAGAAACGACTTTTATGCCACCAAGAAAGGTGAGCTGCAAGATGCAGAAGTCGCTATTTTAATCAATGAAAATTCAGCTTCGGCGAGTGAGATTTTAGCAGGAGCACTTCAAGATAACGACATGGGCTATATCGTGGGTCGGCGATCTTTTGGCAAAGGATTGGTACAAGAGGGCGTGCAATGGCCTGACGGTTCAGCTATGCGATTAACAGTTGCCAGATATTACACGCCCACCGGTAGAAGCATTCAAAAGCCTTATGGAAATGGAGTAAATGCCTACCACAGCGAATCCTACGAGCGTTATCAAAATGGAGAGTTGTTGTCTTTAGACAGTATCGACTTTCCGGATTCGTTGAAATACATTACCAAAGGCGGCAAGGTGGTTTACGGCGGCGGCGGAATTATGCCTGATTACTTTGTTCCGGTAGACACTTCTAATACCTCTGTTTATTTTGGTAAACTGAACTATCAAGGCATTTTTTACCTTTACGGATTTCGGTATGTTGATGGTCAGCGTAAAACTTTAAAAGGCAAATACAAAGAAAAGGAGTTTATTGAAAACTTTAGGCTCACCACCGCTGATATGCAAGCTTTTTACGATTTTGCTGAAGAGAAAGGAATCGATTATGACGAAGAAGGGGCTAAGATTTCTTCAGAGCTAATTCGCAATCGCTTAAAAGCAGTAATTGGTAGAAATTTGTTTGGCGACAAGGTGTTTTACCAGATCGTGAATCAAATGGATGAAACGGTGGAGAAAGCAGAAGAGCTTTTGAGTGAGGAGGAGATTTGAGTTAAAATTGATTATGGAACGCGGATGCTACTTCGACAAAGCTCAGCACAAAGCGCTGATTTTTTATGATTGGCGCTGATTGGTATCTGCGAATATCCGCTTAATCTGTATTCTATCCAACTTTTATGAAACGCGGATTGGAACCTGCGAATTTTTGCTAAATCCCTATCTGTTAAAAAGGAGGGTGCGCTATCCCTGTTCTATATTTACAATCTCTTCCACCATCTCCAAATAGTCAATTAAATCTTTTGGAATAATTGCACCAACTTCAGAATCGCGTTTGTGTCCTAATCGAACAAATACCACATCCCATTCAGGAATGCTGACAATATACTGACCTTGAATTCCTCTAGCGTAGTGAAAAGAGATGTTTTTGTACTTTCCTAGCCACCAGTGCAATCCATAGTGCTTGATTGACTTCCCATCTTCATCCTTAATATTTACAGGCTGAATAGAGTTTTCATAATAGGCTGATTCAATTAAGTTATTGTTTAGCCATTTTCCTGAGTCAAGCATTAATTGACCAATTCTCGCAAAATCTCTTGCATTACTGTAAAAACAGCAAAAAGCTCTTTCGATTCCATCTGCTTCGTTTAATGTCCAAAGTGCTTTTTCTTCAGCACCAATTTTTTGCCAAAAGTGATTGCTAAAATAGTCAGACAGTGACATGCCACAGGCTTTTTGAATGATAAAAGATAGGAGTAAAGTATTGCCACCTTGGTATTTCCATATTTTCCCCGGCTCGTGAACAATTGGTTTATTTACTGTTAATTCGTAAAGATCGTCCCCATAGTAAGTTTTGGCCATAAAGCCAAAAGGGTTGTTGTAATCCTCACCAAAATCAATTCCGGAGCTCATTTGCAATAAATGTTGAATGCTGATTTTAGCTTTCTTTCCATTGGAAAACTCAGGTATAAAGTCGCCCACTTTTTGATGAACACTTTCTATTTTGCCCTCTTTAATAGCAGCGCCAATTGCTAAAGCAGTAAAACTTTTAGCTACTGAAAAGGAGTTTGTTAGACTACTTTCGTTGTAATCATTCCAATACTCTTCAAATAAAATGGAATCAGATTGAATGATTAAAAATGCGACCGTTTCCCAATCATTAATTATTTTAGATTGTTCGTCACTTAATTGAAAGTGATTGTAGTTTTTACTGAAATCCCAAAGTTGAGGTGTAGCAGTTTCAACTTTTCGATTTTCAAATTTTTTGTAATCATTTATTGTAGGGCCCTTTTTGCCAACTAAATAGGTGCTTCTTACTGCTTTAATAAGATGACTATTACCGCCAATCCACAAACCACCTGCAACAAGTAAGATTGCTAATATGAATGAAAAAAGAAAACGCAAAATGAATCTTACAATAGACATGGTTTTAAGTTTATGAGTTGCGCTCATTAATACTTACAACAAATAGAGCTAGGTTAATCCAACTCAACAAGCATCTCTTTCAATCCGGTAATTACATCAACCTCCACGGCATCAATCTGCTTTTTTTCAGCTAAGAAATAAGAAACCCAATCACCTAAGTGAATTAAGTATAGAGCACGCTCAATTGATGAGTCTCCTTTAGTGTAAACTTCATTTATTGAAGAAGCATATTTTTCAATAATTTCTTTACTGTACTCAATTCGTTCTTGATTGCGGTAAAAATCAGCTTCGCTGCGGAAAAGAACAACTGCTAAGTCTTTGTTTTTTGTTCTCCAGCCGACTAATTCATTGTGATTCATTTCAGGAATAACATGATGCCAGCAGAGCATTTTAGCATTTTCGTTAATCTGTTGTCTGAAACGAACACAAACGCCATCTAAGCTAGATTCTCCATAAATTACAGGGAGTTTTCCGTGAAGTTTTTCACTAAGTTTTATTGCTTCATTTTGAATATTGCTTTCCTCTTGAGTAATTAAGTTGATGGCAGATTGAATTTGTTTACTTTTAGATTGAATCAAGCCGTATTTTTCAAAAACAAAAAATAATTGTGGAAAAGACAATCCAAAAGCTGCTCTTGGTGGCAATCCACCGGGAATTTGTATGATGTTTTTTCCTTCTTCTTTGGCAATTTCAGCAAACTTTCCGCCAGAAGTAATAATGGCAATTTCAGCTCCTTTTTCTTCGGCTTGAGCAAACATGCTTAGCGTTTCTTCAGTATTGCCTGAATAAGAACAACAAATCACCAGGCTATTTTCACTTACAAAAGCAGGAAGCGTATAATCTTTATTTACCAGTATAGGCTTTTTACACTCATCGCTAATCAATTGGCTAATAATTGTGCCGCCAATACCTGAGCCACCTAATCCACAAATCAATACATTGTCAATTTTGTTTTTTGAGGCATTAAATTTAGCCGAACTTCCAATGGTAATTGCTTGCTCTAAGTGCTTGGTAAAGTCTGTGATTAGCTGCTTCATCATACTGAAAAAATTTGAAATGCAAATAAAAGCAAAATTCTTAGATGGTTGATGAAAGTCAACTAGATTCTAAAGTACTTAAAATTTGAAGTTTTTTAGCGAAGAAAGAGTCAAGAATCAAGGTTGCTTCGCTGTTAGAGAAGAGAGTGAGTTGAAGAAAAGATGAAGGATTAAGGTTCAAGGCTTTCTCTTTCAACTTTCCTGTTTTCCAAAGGCCCAGAAAGGGCGATATCTAATAGCCGGGTACTTTAGTGCCGGGACCTTTAGTGCCGGGACAGAATAAATATCAATGAAATAACTTTTGGCGACATTTTTGACAAAAATAGTGACAAAAGTGGGTTTTGAAATGCTAAACTTAAAACATTAAGAACATGAAGGCTTTAAGGAAGTCATTAAGTTTTTAGACGCAAGATATTTAACCGCAAAGCACGCTAAGGTTGCTCAAAGTTCCCTAAGGTTTTCTTTCTAACACATGTCTTCGAAGAAAACCGATTCTCGACCAAAAAGGGGAAATACAAATTCTATTTTCTCTTGTCAATATTCCATTATCTGTTACAATAGAATAATAATTATTTTTGCCCTCCCAATTTACAAAAGCATGAAGCAAATTAAAGAATACAATTTCAGTGGAAAAAGAGTGTTAGTTCGCTTAGACTTAAACGTTCCTTTAAACGATAATTTTGAAGTAACCGACACTACTCGTATAGATGCGGCAGTTCCTACAATTTTAAAAATTGTGAACGATGGAGGAGCAGCTATTTTAATGTCGCACTTGGGTAGACCAAAAGGGGAGAGAAATGGGAAGTATTCTTTAAAACATATTGTTAATGCCCTCTCTCAGAAATTAGGCAAGGAAGTAAAATTTGTTTCTGATTGTATTGGTGAAGAGGTACAGCAAGCAGCAGCAACTTTAGATGCCGGAGAGATTTTATTGTTGGAAAACCTTCGATTTCACAAAGCAGAAACAGAAGGAGATGCGGGTTTTGCTAAAAAACTAGCCGACTTAGCTGATGTATATGTAAATGACGCTTTTGGAACGGCTCACAGAGCTCATGCTTCCACTTCCATTGTTGCTTCTTTTTTTGGAGAAGAGAAAATGTTTGGTTTTGTAATTGAAAAAGAATTGGCAGCGGTTGAAAAAGTAACTGAGCACAATGAACGTCCGTTTACGGCAATTATGGGTGGAGCAAAGATTTCCGATAAGATATTACTCATCGAAAAAATGCTCGATAAAGTGGACAATTTAATTATTGGCGGAGGAATGAGCTACACTTTCTTTAAAGCCATGGGCGGAAAAGTAGGCAACTCTTTGGTGGAAGAAGACAAACTAAACTTGGCGAAAACAATATTAAAATTGGCAAAAGAAAAAGAGGTGAATTTGTTTTTACCTACAGATTCAAAAGTTGCCGATGACTTTAATAATGAAGCCAACACTGAATTAGCCGACAATATGGATATTCCTGATGGCTTTATGGGCTTAGACATTGGACCAAAAGCTGTTGAAGAGTTTGGCAATATTATTAGAAAGTCGAAAACCATTCTATGGAACGGGCCAATGGGCGTTTTTGAAATGTCGAACTTCTCCTACGGAACCAAAGAAGTGGCACAAGCTATTGCCGATGCTACAGCTGATGGCGCTTACTCATTAATCGGCGGTGGAGATTCTGCAGCGGCGATTAATCAACTAAACTTCACTGAAAAGGTTAGTTATATTTCTACCGGCGGTGGTGCATTACTAGAGGATTTAGAAGGCAAGAAACTTCCGGGGATTGCTGCGATAATGGATTGATGTATTTCAACTTTGGCAAAGTTGGAGTACACAATGGTTATTTATCGATTAAATTTAGCTAGATTCCAGGAGGTTAACTTTGCCAAAGTTGGACTCTATGACTATGTTTGCGATTCAATTTGGCTTGATTGTAATAGTTAATTGCAGCAGTTAACTTTGACAAAGTTCAAAAGTTTTCATTCAGCAAATCACTCCCCTCCTGATTAATTTTTTCCAAAGAAAACTCTTCCAACAAAGGAGCAACCGGCTTTGTAATCCACATAATGGGTTGATAAAGCATTGATTCTTCTTTTAAGTTCTTTTCAGAGAATTTAAAGTTTTGATTGAGGTTTTCGTAAAAATAGATGAGTACGCTTAACATCAATGCGTATTTCAATATTCCGAAAAGCATTCCCAACAAGCGGTTTACTAATCCCAAAGCAACCATTTTTAGCATTTTGCTAAGCAATTTCGCCAACAGAAATACCCCAATGACGATTAGAATGAAAGTAAATATAAAGCTGCTCAAGCCAAGCCACTCTTGGGGTATATCGACGTATTGTACCAGTATCTCAGCGGTAAAATCAGAAAATTTAATGGCGCCAAAAATGCCCAAAGCTAAGGCAACAAAAGTAGCCACTTCCAACACCAAGCCTTTCTTAAAGCCCATAAATGCACCCCAAATTAAAGGGATTGCTAAAATAAAATCGATGTATTGCATGAATTTTATGAAAAAGAAACGCTATTTTCCTCTTTGTCCGTTTTTAATTAACACAAACGAACAACTAACATTCAGTTTTTCATTATTTGATACGGAAGCAGTCTCTATATTAAAATTTAAATGAATTTCGTTAATGGTTAGTTTCGTTACGTTAACTGTTTGATTAGTATCAGTTTGCCAATACGTATCTCCATTATAGTTAAATGAAAAACCATATTTTGGGAGATTATGTATTCCTTCTTCCTTTATATTATCAATTGATAAAGATAATCCGCTATTGGAAAAGTTTGTGCTATTGTAATTTACATTTAGTCTACCGATATGTGGATCGTATTGTGCTTGAATTAAATTTAAGATACTTAAATCAAGACTTGTATCGGTCGTAGTTATTGAGAAAATAGAATCAGTGTAATAATATTCTTGATAACTCTGATAAATATTAAAAGAATTAACATTTCCATAATTATCTTTAATGCTAACAAAATCAAAACCTAGATTATGATCATTAAAAACCCAATAAAGAGCATTTTTGGGAAAAATGATTAATTGGTTGTTCCTAATAATTGCTTGTGAAGAAAAAGATGGTCTCTCTTTGATAGTATACGGTGGTGATCCTCCTGATATTTCTACAATAAGTGAATCAGGAGACTCCCTAACAAACCATGAAGCACTCTCGGGACTAAACCTAATAACTTCTGTTTTTGACCTTGGTTCAGTATAAGCATCATTTTCTTTTTCGCAAGCTGAAAGTGTTAGTATTACTGCTAATACAAATAGGGCATTATGTATTATTCTCATTATTGAATGCGTTTAGAGTTAAATTGGCAATTCACAGTTATCACACTGTTGTTACTAGAAACTAATTCATGGCTAAAGCTACCTGCTATTCTATTTAAGCTAAAGTGAGAAACAGTAACTTTTATTTTATCTTCAGCTCTTAAACGATACTGCCTTCCTAATTCTGAATAATAAAATGAGGTGTTATGAGTTTCAAATTCACCGACAGAATCAATATTTTCAATACTAATATAAAACCTAGTATTGTTATTATTCAAGTAAAAGTCAAAACCTAGGTAATCATAAAATCCATCATAATTTGCATAAACGTGAGGAGGTTGTGTTATTTTTACTGAAGTGTCTCCACTAATATTAAAAGTTAAACTTGAATCAATATACCTGTACTTTTGAAGATCTATTTTGATGTTAAATTGATTTGTGTTGCCATAATTGTCTTGAACTATTAAGAAGTCATAGCCTATTCTTTCAGATTCAGAACTTAATGATGAATTAAAAGATAAAGGAAAAATATGAAGTTCATTACCTTTTATTATTGCCTTGGAGGAAAACCCGGGTCGTTCAGTAATTACATAAGGAGGCTCTCCTCCGCTCAATTTTACTACCACTGAGTCGGGGTATTCCCTTAAAAACCAGTTGGTATTGTTAGGGCTAAACTGAATGGTAGATTGTTTTGAATCTCCTAGTGTAGGTTCTTCATTTTCTTTTTCACAACTAAGAATAGAGATAGAAATAAGAAGTATTGAAATTATTTTTTTCATAGAGATTGGTTTTGATTCTTACAAATATAACAATCAATTACTATTGAAGTAATTATTTGTTTTTAAAGAGAGAACTGCTTCTATAAAATCGATGTATTGCATTCAATAAATTTGACTGCTAAACTATCATTAATTTTGTTTTCTATGGAAATAGAGTTTCAAAAAAAGTGGGACGACTTAAAAAGACACTTAGATCAGCGTTTTGAAGACGATTTGGATGTGCAGGCAATTTTGTTTTTAATTGGTTTGCAAGAGCTGGGAAAGAAAGTTGAAAAACTTTCAAAAGATCAAAAAGTAGATGTTATGCATGTAGCGGTTTGTGCTATTCTTGAGCCATACGGCTATTACGAATACGAAGGTCGCGATAAAGACGATTGGCCTCATTGGAAATCCGCTAAGCAATTGCCTCGCTTAAATCAAAGGGAACAAGAAATGTTAATGAAACAAGGAATTATCGAGTACTTGGAGGAAAATTCAACCTTTGCTTAGTAGATAACCAGCTTTCGTTCAATTAAGTTGTCATCATCAAGGCTGCGTTCAGTTTCCAATAAAACTGAAGTTGAATCTTCGATGATATCGCTATTTCGATTTTTGTAGAGTGCAACATCCACTAAAACGGTGTTTTCAAACTTAAACTTTATTGTACCATATCGGTCGGTAGCACCTGAATCAACCACTTGTGCATTGAGGATTCCTTGATTGGCACCATCAACGGAAACTTCTACCCAAGCACCGGGAATCCGATTGTTGTAACCATCAACAACTGTAACCAATAAAGTAGGTCCAACATCTTTTTTACAAGCTATAAATGGCATTGCCAAGAGTGCCCAAAAGCACAGTTTTAGCCCGATATTTTGTATACTTTTGCCCATAGATTCTTTAAAGGTAATCACAAACATAACTATATTTTGAAAAAGTTAGTATTTATACTTGCTGCATTTTTCGCATTATTTAGCTATGAGCTTCATGCTCAGCAAAAAGTTTTAATTCAAACCAGCGTCGGCGACATTGTAGTGTTACTTTACGACGAAACTCCGGAGCATAAAGCTAATTTTATCAAATTGGCAAAAGAAGGCTTTTACGATTCTACTCTTTTCCATCGGGTAATTAAAGATTTTATGATTCAAGGTGGGGATCCACTTTCCAAGCCATCAAAAAACAGTTCGGTTTTAGGAAATGGCGGACCGGGCTATACGCTTCCTGCCGAAATTGACAATCAATTTATACACAAGAAAGGGGCTTTAGCTGCTGCTCGACAAGGTGATCAAATGAACCCTGATCGCAGAAGTTCAGGTTCTCAGTTTTACATTGTAGAGGGAAGAAAATATCCGTCTCAATATATGGATCGTTTTGCAGAAACTAGGGGAGCCCCTTACACTGAAGAGCAGTTAAAAACTTATGAAACTTTAGGAGGCACACCTCACTTAGATGGTCAATATACCGTTTTTGGAGAAGTATTGTCGGGCTTAAATGTAATTGATAACATTTCAGTAATGGAAACCGGCAGCAATGACCGTCCGAAAGAAGATGTTTATATTATTAAAATGAAGTTGTTGAACTAATGTTAGAGCAAGCCAAATCACTCTTAGAGGAAACAAAAAACTTCTCTGCGAAAAGCATAGAGGAAGTGGAAGCTTTCAGAATTAAAGTTCTGGGAAGTAAAGGGGAACTAAAAAAGCTTTTTGCCGAGTTTAAAAGTATTCCCAACGAAGATAAAAAAGAATATGGTGCAGTTTTAAACCAATTAAAAGAGGCTGCTCAAGATAGAGTAAATGAATTAAAGGCTGCATTAGCGGATGCTGTTACTTCAGCAGATGACAAAATGGATTTAAGTCGTCCGGTGAATGCAGAATTAGGCAGCAGACATCCCATTTCTATTGTTAAAAATCAAATCATTGAAATTTTTAACCGCATTGGATATCAAATCTCAGAAGGGCCGGAAATTGAAGACGACTGGCATAATTTTACTGCCTTAAATTTTCCTCCGGAACATCCGGCTCGCGACATGCAGGATACTTTTTTTGTGGCTAAAAATCCCGATATGGCATTGCGTACGCACACTTCGTCAGTTCAGGTGAGAGTAATGGAAAACAACCAGCCGCCCATTCGAACAATTTCTCCGGGGAGAGTTTATAGAAATGAAGCGATTTCAGCAAGAGCACATTGTTTCTTTCACCAAATTGAAGGATTGTACATTGATAAAAATGTCTCCTTCGCCGATCTAAAACAGACCTTACTTTACTTTGCGAAGGAGGTTTTTGGAGAGGAAACTAAAATCCGTTTACGCCCTTCCTATTTCCCTTTTACAGAGCCTAGTGCAGAAATGGATGTTTCTTGCAGCATTTGTAGTGGAAAAGGCTGTAATGTTTGTAAGTACACCGGCTTCTTGGAAATTTTAGGTTGCGGCATGGTAGATCCAAATGTGTTGGAAAACTGCGGAATTGACTCCAAAGTATACAGTGGATTTGCTTTTGGAATGGGCGTTGAGCGCATTGCTCAGTTAAAGTACAACGTGAATGACCTACGACTTTACTCTGAAAACGACAAAGAGTTTTTAAGTCAATTTAAGGCTGAGATATAATCTTCATTATTAAAACAAAAGAAAAAGGGGCTGTATATTGATACAACCCCTTTTTAGTTTTTAATTTATGCTTATTTCTACAACTTCCAATCGTATTGATTGATTTCAGTTAGACAATGATTCAGCATTTTAATTGAAGCAGTGATGTCTTCTTTGTGTGCCATTTCAATTACTTGATGCAAATGACGTGTTGGAATAGAAATCGCTCCAGAAATGGCTCCACCATCGTTCATTCGCTGAATTCCGGCAGTATCCGTTCCTCCGGCAGGAAGAATTTCAGATTGCCACTTAATATTATTCTTCTCAGCGGTTTGTTTCATGTAGTTAACCATGCGATAGTCACAAATGGTAGAAGCGTCCATTATTTTTATGGCAGTTCCGCCACCGAGGCAAGTAATTTTTTCATGTGGCTTAGCTCCGGGTAGGTCGTAAGCCACCGTAGTGTCTAGTCCAAAACCAAAATCCGGCTGTATGTCCATTGAAGAAACATTCGCACCGCGAATTCCCACTTCTTCTTGAACAGTAAAAACACCGTAAATATCATAAGGTACTTCTTTGTCTTTTAAAGCGCGAAGTGTTTCAATTAGAATAAATACAGACACCCGATTATCAATGGATTTGCAATTTACGCAATCGCCCATTTCAATTAATTCGCTATAGCGTGTAATCGGGTCACCAACAGAAACAAGTTGATCTACTTGCTCTTTTGGCATTCCTAAATCAATAAAATAGTCTGATATTTTTGGATTGTTTTTCCGCTCTTCGGGGCTCATTACGTGAATGGGTTTAGTTCCCATTACGCCCATTACATCTTCCTTGCCATGAATAATTACACGCTGAGCGGTTAAGGTTTTTGGATCAAAACCACCTAATGTATGAAACCTTACAAAGCCTTGATCATCAACATGAGTAACGATGAAGCCAATTTCATCCATGTGTGCTCCAACCATTACCTTTTTAGGCTCTTTTCCTTTTTTTATGGCATATACATTGCCCATATTATTGGTGCGAACTTCGTCAACGAGCGGAGTCACTTCTTTAATCACGAAGTCTCTTATTCTTTTTTCATATCCCGGAGCACCGGCAATTTCACAAATTTCTTTTAAAAGGGGTACATTTAATTCCATACACTTGTCGTATTAAAATGCTAAAGTACGGATATTTAGAATAAATTATACAAACCTGGAATATTTGAGTTTTAAGTAAGTATTTAAAATTTTCCCAATCCGGATTATCTTGCTAACTTAGGGCTTCAATTTAAAAATGTGGAAACATGGCTGTGAGAAGACCTTTTAACTTTAAACAATGGATTGATGAACACCGACATCTGTTAAAACCACCGGTAGGTAACAAACAGGTATACGAATCTGATGATTTTATTATCATGGTTGTTGGAGGCCCTAATGCCCGAAAGGATTATCATTATAACGAAGGGGAAGAGTTTTTCTATCAACTGGAAGGAGAAATTAAAGTTAAAATACAAGAAGACGGAAAAGCCGTGGAAGTTCCCATTAAAGAGGGAGAAGTCTTTTTATTGCCGGCTAAGGTTCCACACTCACCTATTCGATCAGAGAATTCTGTTGGTTTAGTTATTGAATTGAAAAGAACTCAAGGAGAAAAAGACGGACTGCTTTGGTTTTGCGAAAATTGCAATCATAAACTTTTCGAAGAATATTTTCCTTTAAACAGCATTGAAAAAGACTTTTTACCGGTTTTTAAGAAGTTCTACACCTCTGAAGAGTTAAGAACTTGTGAAAAATGTGGAACGGTAATGGAAGCAGACGAAAGATTTGTATAACAGTAAACAAGCAATCAATCAATGCGAATAAACGGACACGGTCACATTCTGCCTGAACCTTCTCAAGTGCCTCAATTCATGAAAGATAAGAAACTTTTTTGGATTGATGATGATAAGAAATTTATGCGCCAAGGAGATTGGTCAAGACCCATCACTGATCCTAGCTTTTTTCTTAAAGAGAAATTGGAGTGGATGGATCAAAATAAGATTGATCATGGAGTAATGCTTTGCTTATCTCAATTGTATTGTAATGGTTGGGAAAAACAAGACTGTGCAGATGGAATCCGCTTCCAAAACGATTACAATGCTTCTGTTCAGGCCGACTATCCGGATAAATTTACTTGTGGATTTGTCGTTCAGCCTCTTTATATAGATCAAGCCCTGGCAGAAATCGAGCGATGCGTAAATGAGCTTAACTTAAGAATTCTATGTTTGCCTACTCACTTCTTAAACGCAGAAGGAGAATGGCTTTCTGTTGCCGAAGCTGATGTTGATCCCATCTATGAATTAGCCAATAAATATAATCTGGCAGTTCAAATTCACCCTTACGATGGAGAGAAAATGATCGCCTTAAAAAATCAGTACTGGAGGTTTCATTTAGTGTGGATGATGGCTCAGTGTGCAGACACAATTCACCTTTTTACTTTACGTGACTTGCCTAACAAATACCCAAATATTCGCACCAGTTTTGCTCATGGAGGAATGTTGGGGGTAGCGAACTACGGAAGAAGAATTCAAGGGTTTGATGGGCGTCCTGATATCTTTAAAGGCTTTGAAGATCCCAGAAAAACTTTAGGACATCAAAATATATATTACGACACACTAGTTCACGACTCTTATACTTTAGAATTACTTAAAAAACGGGTAGGAGCCAGCCAAATTATTATGGGCTTAGACGACCCTTATCCTTTAGGAGAAATGAAAGGCGTAGGAACCTCTTACCCCGGACGAGTTGTTGACTATGCAGTAGAAACCGGAATACTAAGTGAACAAGAAGGGAAAGATATTTGGCACAAAAATGTGTTAGCTTGGTTGGGGAAAGATATCAATGCTTCCAAATAGGATCACATCAATCTCTTTTTAACGATTTGGTTTTCTTGAAACCCTCGTTGTTACTGCGACACATTTATTTTCCTGAATATCCGTTTATTTACCTAAATTATTAGTTAATAATTAAACTATTTTGTTTTCAGTACCTTGTCTTTACTTTTTTCCATTGATGAAAAAAGTA
>MDTG01042927.1_pt1 | contig 74150 bp, 64 predicted proteins | sample 811421 | NCBI WGS metagenome assembly MDTG01 (sample SAMN05326645, study PRJNA326480) | marine metagenome | isolation source: seawater | place: Pacific Ocean: South East | collected 2011
GATTGCAATCATCTCAATATCGCCAATATGACCGTCATCAATAGCTGATTTTAAAGCCATGAAGTCTGGATCAAACCGTCGATTAAAACCTACCATAAATTTTGTTTTACATTTATGGACAACGGCGAGGCACTCGCGAACTCTTGCGAGATCCAAATCAATGGGTTTTTCGCAGAAAATCGCCTTACCCGCCATTGCAAATTTTTCGATCAGATCAGCATGCGTATCTGTTGGTGTGCATATGATTACAGCATCGATATCAGATGACTCGGCAATCTGATCAATGCTACGCAGGTCACACCCAAATGCCAGTTGCGCTGATTTAGCGGCTTTTTCAGAAGTTTCTGCCATTGCAACAAGTTTGGCGCCCGAGATTTTACGTATTGCTTGGGCATGGACAATCCCTATCCGACCCGCACCCACTATTGCAAATTTTAGTTCCATGATTTTCCTATTCTGGAAATGAACCAGCGATATTTTGATCAAAGTCTATAATAGATCCAGTTATCACACCCGACTGGTCGCTTAAAAGATAACTTACAAGGCAGGCAACTTCTTCTGGTTTGATAAGCTGACCAAAAGGTTGCGATTTCTCGGCCTTCTCAAGCCAGCCATCTTTTGCACCATGCCATTTCCTTTGAATCTGATCTTCGCCTGGGGTATCCATCCAGCCGATGTTTATCCCATTCACTCTAATTTTATAGCTGCGCAAGGCATGGGCTGCATTCTTGGTTATGTTGCTCAGCGTTGCTTTCGATGCTGCATAACCGGCCAAAAAAGTCTGACCACAATGAGACGACATCGTTAATATGTTTACGATACTTGCCCTAGATCCTGCTTTTATCGCGCGCTTCGCAACGCTTTGTATAGCAAAAAATGGTCCTCGAGCGTTGGTTGCTATGATCCTGTCCCACTCTTCCTCAGTGGTGTTGAGGATAGATCCGCGATCAGTAATTGCGCCTGCGTTGACCAAAGCATTTACTCCACCCATCTTATTTTCCGCAAAGTCAACCATAGACAGAACGCTTTGAGTATCTGACAAATCCGTTTTATGGAAATGGACAGAGGCACCTTGATTTGTGAGGGCCTTAGCAGCGCATTGACCTTTTTCCGAGTCCCGCGCCGCCAGAATAATGTGCTGACACCCCTTTACAATCAAACACTCAGCAATCGCGAATCCCAGACCTTGACTGCCGCCTGTTACAATAGCCTTTGTGTTTTTGTGCACCGCTTCGCTCATAAAGCCGTTGCCTCATATTCCTTGCCGGTTTTGGCGCCAGTGATATAGGCCACAACGTCCTGTGGATCTGTATCTTGATGATTTAGATTGGCGCAAATCCGGCCCCGCCGGAACACAATGATACGATCGACTAAGTCGAAGACTTGTCGCATATTGTGACTAATCAGTATAAGTGGTTCGCCTGCTTCTTTTAGAGCTTTGATTATAGTTTCCACCTGAGCAGTTTCCTGCACGCCAAGAGCAGCCGTTGGTTCGTCCATAATTGTCAACTTGGAGAAGAAGGAGGCCGTTCGAGCAATTGCAACACACTGGCGTTGCCCGCCAGACATATTCTTAATTGTATTCCGAATGTTGGGTATTTTCACAGCGGTTTTATTCAACCCTTCTATAGTTGCCTCACGCATGGCCTTGTAGTCAAGGAGGCGAAACGGCCCAAGCCAGTTCCATTTTGTCATTTCTCGTCCCAGAAAAATATTATCGGGGACGTCTAAGTCGTCTGCCAATGCCAGCGTCTGAAAGACAGTTTCAATGCCAGCTTCACGTGCCTCTAGTGGCCCTGCGAAATTGACACTGCCGCCGTCAAATATAATATCACCGCGGGTCCGTTGTTCAACGCCCGTGATTTGTCTTACGAATGTTGATTTGCCCGCGCCATTGTCGCCAACGATGGCAATGTGTTCACCTTTCCGAAGAACAAAATTAGCGTCTTCCAGCGCGCGAACACCACCGTAATGCTTAGTTAAACCTCGGGTTTCAAGAATAATGTCCGCTGTTCTGCCTGGTTCAAGATCGCTCATATTAAGCCCCTTCTAAATTATTTTGCTGCGGCCCTTTTCTGACGCCATTGATCCAGGACAACCGCTGCAATGATGATCCCGCCCATCGCCATCAGTTGATAGGAGCCGTCAAGTTTGACATAGGTAAAGCCAGATCGGATAACGCCTATCACCATAGCACCGAGTACTGTGCCCACAATAGAGCCTCGTCCGCCTGTAAGACTGATTCCGCCTATTACAGCCATTGCAATGGCGAATAGTTCGTAAAACTCACCCATTCCTGCCTGTGCAGTCACTGCTTTTGAACTGAGCACAATTCCCGCAAAGGCCGCAAGAGTGGAAGCTACCATATAGACTCTGATTTTATGTCGTTTTACGTTAATACCGGACATGCGAGCGGCCTCTTCGTTCGACCCTATGGCGTAAGTATGTTTTCCGTAAACAGTATAGCTCATGATCAATTGAAATATTACAGCGAGCACAACAAACCACACAACCGGCATCATACCTGACCCAATAAAGGCATATTGTTCTGTTGGAAAAGAGATTGGATTACCTCCCGACCACCACAACGCGATACCGCGACAGATCAAAAACATACCCAAGGTGGCAATAAACGGAGGAATGCGAAAAACAGCAATAAAGGTGCCGTTGATCGCGCCGATCATGGCGCCAAATAGAAGCCCGGCCACGACTGGTATGATGACAGGAAGGTCCATGGCCCATACCCCAAATACCGCTTTGGGGTTCGGGTAACCGTTTACTAATTCTGTTTGGGCAAAACTCATGGCTATCATTGCTGTTGCCGCTACCAATGGGCCAGAGGAAAGGTCAATCCCAGCTGTAATTATAACCTGAGTTACCCCCAATGCGATGATGCCAATAATGGCGACTTGCAGGATAATTATCTTTAAACGGGCCTCGTTAAAAATGCTGTCAAAGCGGTCCTTGGTATCGAAAAGGAAGCTTTGACCCCGCATGTACGGCGCGGTTTGACCAATGATCTCGAATACAACTATAATGATGACCAAGGCCAACAAGATGTTTAATTCACTTGGCCAAGACCTTTTTGATTTATCAAATGTCAAGCCGCCTGTGCCGTGACTTGTTTCTGCCATTGCCATGCCTCCCTTTCAGGACTTTTGGTGAGCAAAGGGCGGCGCTTTCGACGCCGCCCACAATAAACTAGTGCTAAAATTGCACTTAGTTTTTGTCGAGGAAGTCGCCCATATTAGCTGGTGTGACCAAGACAAACGGGATGTAGACTTTCTTATCCACTTTTTCGCCAGCCGCCAGCTTGATTGCGGCATCTATTGAGCCAGTTCCCTGACCTACTGAGTCTTGGAATACGGTCACATCGTAATCTCCTGCGGCCATTACAAGCAGAGCGTCCTGCGATGCGTCAACGCCTCCTACTTGAACGTCAGCCATATCCATTCCAGAAGCCTTCATGGCCTGGATTGCGCCAATCGCCATCTCATCGTTGTTTGCAAGGACAAAGTCGAAAGGCTCGCCAGATGACATCCAGTTTGTCATGAGATCTTGGGCTTCATCGCGAGACCAGTTAGCAGGTGATTCCGCAATAATTTCCATGAAGTTACACATGTCCATACCTATTACATCGTAAACGTCCTTGGATCGTTGAACCGCCGCTTGGTTGGTTAGCTGGCCATTCATCAAATAACCACGAGCACCATTACCTTTACCAGCTGCCCTCAGGTTTTTACAAACCTCAAACGCTGACAAAGTTCCAGATTCTATTTCGTTTGACGCTACAAAAGCTTGTGTAGAAGGCAAGTCATTTACGTTGTCTGGTTCGCGGTTTACATAAACCAATGGTACATTTCCAGCGGCAGCTGATACAGCTGCACCGGCTGATGTGTCAACAATATTAACAATTATTGCGTCAACGCCAGAGGCTACAAAGTTCTTCACCTGGTCAATCTGCTTTGCAATATCGTCAGTAGCATCAACCTGCTGGTAGGAAAGACCATCGATCGACCCAGCATATTCAACCATACCGTTACGTAGCACGGTCAGCCAATTATCATCAAATTTTGAGAATGTTGCACCGATTTCCTGTGCAATTGCGCTAGTTCCCATAAGTGCAACAATTCCAGCTGCAATAATTTTCTTCTTCATTTTAATCTCCCATTTTGTGGTGCCGGCTCACCACAACTTTTTGTTCCGGTACCTAATCATAGGCAAGATTTACTTTTTCACCCTTCGGACAAGTCAACGGTCGGTCAAACCTCAGCGGAGTCATAACCTCCGGTCTCCCATCCTGGCATCGGTATGAATGCGCTGATACACAGAAGGCGTCAACCCTTTATTCAAGCATTCATGTATCCAAAAAATTTTTTAAAATTGGAAAGTTAAGGCGTTTGGCGCCTTTTTTATTTTGTACGTAATGTTTTCAATAACGCGATGACTTAAAGTGATGCTGGAAGAGATACAAATCCCCGAAACCGAACCCGTTTAGAAATGAAGGAGTAGTCCTTGATAATATATCCGCCAAAACGTTTTAAAAATTCGGTCACTGCAATTTTTGCTTCCAGGCGAGCTAGTGTTAACCCTACGCAGACGTGTGGACCTGCGGCAAACCCCAGGTGGTTCCTTGCGTTTTTGCGTCGTATATTAAACATGTTTGGTTTTTCAAATACATCTGGGTCCCGGTTTGCAGCACCTATGCACATGTGAATATTAACATCTTTCTTTAAAACCAGACCCTCGATTTCGATTAACTTAGTCGTCTGTCTGTTGCCAAATTGATTAGGGGATTGGGTCCGCAAAACTTCTTCCACGGCACCATTAATGAGATCAGGTTCATCCAGTAAAAGCACTTTTTGATCAGGATGGCGCCAGAGCATAAATAGTGCATTTCCTATTAGATTAGTAGTTGTTTCGTGACCAGCGTTCAAAATAAATATACAATTTTGCAATAGCTCAGTTTCCGAAAGTTCCTCGGCTCCCTGTGCAACTATCAAACGCGTTAAAACATCAGTTTCCGGATCCTTTTTCTCTTTCTTACGTACCTCCACTAGCGTCCTAAGGTAAGATTTAAATTCTTTCACAGCCTGGTTGCCTATTGCCATCTGGGGTTCACTAACAGTGGGTTCAAGTGCTCCAAGTATTGCGAGTGACCAATTGCGTAGTGGATCCCGTTCATCAAATGGTATGCCAAGCAAATCACCGATTATTTGTATAGGAATTTGGCTAGCAAAATCTTCGATTATATCCACGCTACCTGTTTGAGCGTTCTTTTCTGCCATCCTGTCCAACAAAATTGATATGGTCTGGTGTAGTCCCGGTTCCATGACCCGGATCGCTCTGGGGTTTAGCGCACCTGTCATAATTTTTCGTACGCGGGTATGTAGAGGTGGATCATTGAAAACTAGTGAATTTGTATGATGCTCATATAGCGGCGAATCGACACCAAATTTAGGGCCAAATGAGAGTTTTTTATCCGAACTGAACCCGTTAACATCTTTGTAAACCGCACTCAACAAAGCGTGTCTTGAAATTAAAACTGAACCATCCTCCTGAAACATAACAGGAGGCCCATCAAGTAAATTAGCATAATAGGGAAAAGGATCTTCAAAAAAATCTGCCGGAATTCGGGATAAATCAAAAGCCATAGTGCCGATCAATACCTTTGCTGATACCGATTAGAATAATAATTGAATTATTAGGAACCGTCCATCGGCTGCTAATTCTTTCTTTTAAGGCTTGCATCTGATAAATTTCTCTTGCTTGAACAAATAGAAAATTCATGGAATTTTTCGTGGAATGATTTTATCTTTGGCATAGAAGGGCAATGAAGTAATTCCAATTCTGCCCGTTTTTACGGTTGAAATAGTTTAAATGCTTGATCATTTGGAGCACCTCCAATCATCGTTGTGCAGTATCATAGTCTGGGTTTTTCCAAATATCTATTTGGGCCCTTGGCAGGGCTGGCTTGCCAAGTATATGGTCACTGATTTTTTCTGCGATCATAATGGTTGGTCCATTTGTATTTCCGTTGGTAACGGTTGGCATGATGGAGGCATCAACTACCCGTAAACCGCCAATTCCATAAAGCTGCCCATGCGGATCAACGACAGCTCCTTTATCGGCTAACGACCCCATTCTAGCAGTTCCAGAGAGGTGCCACTGGGTTGTAACATGGCTATTGAGGCATGCATCAAGATCAACGATATTCTGTACACCTTTGCCTGGGAAAATTTCTTCACCTGTTAAATTAGCCATAGCTGATTGACTTACAATTTCCCGTACAAGCTTAACCCCCTCCCGCATTGTGTACCTGTCCCATGGGTCGGAAAGATAATTTACAATGATTTTGGGGTGCGCCATCGGGTCTGGCGAGCGCAGTTCAATCTGCCCCCTGCTCTTAGCACGCATAAGTCCAATGTGGATTTGAAAAGCATGTTCCTTAAGTGGAGACCAAGTATCGTCATCAACTGCAACTGGGGATAAAGTGAGTTGGATATCCGGATACTCAACACCTGCAGAAGAGCGGATGCAGGCTACCACCTCAAAATGGTTAGACGCGCAAATTCCATTTCTCGTCAAAAGCCACTGAATGCCGGCGATTGTTCTCGCCAATGGTTTGGTTTTTGGCCAGAGTGATACCGGTTTTTTACATTTGTACTTTAAAACAAAGTCGGGATGTTCATTGAGATTTTGACCAACGCCAGGGACATCTGCGATGACACTAATACCAAATTTTTCTAGGTGCCGTGATGGCCCAATTCCGGAAAGCATAAGAATTTGTGGGCTGCCGACAGCGCCAGCACATAGAAGTATCTCCTTACGCACATCTATATTTTGCATCTGTCCTAAGTGATCCTTATAGATGACTCCGCTGACCACATTTCCACTGAATTTCAATTTCTGTACATAAGCGTCCGTCACGATCTTAAGATTGCTATTTTTACGAGCAGGATCAAGGTAGGCCTTAGTAGTACTCCAGCGTTCGCCTTGGTAAACGGAGCTGTCAAGAAGACCAAAGCCTTCTTGGCGATATCCATTAATATCGTCCGTCAATGGATACCCTGCCTGCTTTCCTGCATCTATGAATGCTTTTATAAGAGGGTTTGACGGGCAGGGTCGCTGGACATTTAGCGGTCCACCCGATCCGCGAAATGCATCGTCCCCCGCACTGTAATTTTCCATGCGTTTAAAATACGGCAGTACATCTTCATAACCCCAGCCTTCGCAACCGGCTTGTCGCCAGCCATCAAAATCCATTGCATGGCCGCGGATGAATACCATTCCATTTATTGAGGAAGAACCGCCGAGAGTTTTGCCTCGGTCATGTTGGATACGGCGACCGTTTAATTGTTGTTCAGGCTCACCCTGAAATGCCCAATTGTGTTTCGTTCCTTTGAGATTTGACAAAACGGCAGCTGGCATTCTGAGGTTGATTGAATTGCTTTGTGGTCCTGCTTCAAGCAATATTACTTTATTCTGAGGATCTGCGCTCAGCTTGTTTGCAAGCACGCAGCCTGCTGAACCACCACCAACTATGATAAAGTCGAATTCCATTTTTTGGCAATTAAGTCCCTGAGGCTAAATCGTCAGTAAAAGAAAAGCTCCCCGTTTATTTATGAAAGCCTCCGACTGATGTACCGGTAACTTTCCCCTTTGACAATATTCTTACCGTTGGTAAGAAAATTGGTAACGTCCATCTAAACGGTTGGGACAATTCGTGTAATGAATAAAATTGATAGCTTGGATAAGATACCGTCTGTAAATCGTATTTTGAACGATCCTAAAATTGTGTCTCTTGTCGGTGATTACGGTGCGCGAGTTGTAACTACATGTGCCCAGACTGTTATCCAAAAGGCTCGAGACTCACTTCTGATTGGCAAATCGACAGAATACAAAACTCTTATCAAGGATCTTCGGGAAGAAACATTCAACGCTTTTCAGCCATCTTTCCGGCCATTATTTAACCTCACAGGTGTTGTACTTCATACAAACCTTGGAAGGGCGAGCTTACCTTTGGCGGCAATTGATGCGGTTATAGATGCCGCGGCTCGACCAACCAACCTTGAAATGGACTTAAAGACTGGGAAGCGCGGAGATCGCAATAAGCATTGCGAAGATTTGATTTGTCAATTGACAGGTTCAGAACGCGCAATTGTCTTAAATAACAATGCAGCCGCGGTTTTAGTTACCTTAAGCAGCCTTGCCCGGCGCAAGGAAGTTCCTGTGTCTCGCGGTGAATTGGTTGAGATTGGTGGATCATTTCGTATGCCTGATATCATGGCGCATGCGGGTTGTAAGCTGGTGGAGGTGGGTACAACCAACCGCACACATAAAAAAGACTTTGAAATGGCGATTAACTCAAAAACCGCATTACTTATGAAAGTCCACACAAGTAATTTCGAAATCCAAGGCTTTAAGAGCAGCGTGAGTGAAAAGCAGCTAGCCGAAATAGCTCATTGTCACGATCTACCACTGATTAGCGATTTGGGCAGTGGCAATTTGATTGATCTTAAGAGCTATAATTTGCCAGAAGCGCAAACTGTAACTGATGCACTTAAGGCTGGCGCAGACCTCGTGACATTTAGTGGTGATAAACTTCTAGGAGGGCCTCAGTGTGGTATAATTGCAGGGCGGGAGGACTTGGTTAAAAGGATTATGAGAAATCCATTAATTCGTGCAATGCGAGCTGATAAAATGACCCTAGCAGCACTTCAGGCAGTACTTAGGCTCTACCAACATCCTCAAAAGTTGGCAGCAGAGCTGCCAACTCTTCGTCTGTTAATTCGAAAGGAAGAGGACATCAGGCGAATGGCCGATTACCTTATTTCTAAGGTACAAGCTCAGTGCCCTGGCTTCGTAGTTAGTATAGAATCGGTCGAAAGTCAGATTGGTAGCGGCGCGCTTCCCACTAAACGACTGGCTAGCGTAGGGTTGAAAATTACCACAGTCAGTAAGCGTCGAACAGGCAAAGCACTTGAAAGCCTTTCAAGCGCATTTCGAGATCTACAGATTCCGGTTATTGGCCGTATTAGCAAAGGCGCGTTATGGTTTGACCTTCGTTGTCTTGAGGACCAGAGCCAATTTATTGACAATCTTAAAAGTTTAAATTTCTAATGATTGTTGCAACGGCAGGGCATGTCGACCACGGTAAGACTGAATTAATTAAAGCTTTGACGGGAATAGATACTGACCGTCTACCGGAAGAAAAGGCCCGTGGATTAACGCTAGATCTGGGATTTGCCTATAAAACTATGCGCAATGGTGAAATCCTTGCATTTGTTGATGTGCCTGGGCACGAGAAGTTCATCCGCAATATGTTAGCGGGTGTTGCAGGAATTGATTTGGGTCTTTTAGTAGTGGCTGCCGATGATGGTATTATGAGGCAGACGCGAGAACACTATTCTATACTAGAAATGTTAGGTATAGGTCAGATTATGGTAGCGCTGACCAAGGTCGACCGGGTGTCACCAGATCGTATCTCAGAAGTGAATATGCAGGTTCGTAGTCTTTTTAAAAAAGATGGGCAGGTTTCTGTCTTTCCCGTTTGCGCTCCCAAGAATATTGGGATTGGCAAGCTGAAGGCAGCCCTTAACCAGCGCGCTAAAGCTATTAAACCCAAGTCGACAGATGGTTATTTCCGAATGGCAATTGACAGGGCTTTTGGGTTAAAAGGGGTTGGCTTGGTAGTGACTGGTACAGTATTTTCTGGCAAACTTTGCACATCTGAAAACCTAACACTTTTGAGTGATGGATCAACAGTACGCGTCCGTGAGATCAGAGTTTATAATCAAATACGTAATGAAGTAAAAGCTGGTGAACGCTGTGCGTTGAATATCGTAGGGCGTGGCGTAAGCGAGCGGTCTATAAAGCGTGGTGCATGGCTGGCTGATTCTAGCCTTAACGCTCCAACAAGGCGGATCGATGTGAATTTGCAGGTATTAGAGACTGAAACTAGTTCATTGAAACATTGGACACCAACGCACCTTCATATTGGAGCTGATCATCTCCCTGCGCGCGTAGCCGTTTTGCGCGGCGGTCACATCACTGCGGGTTCTACTAACCTGGCTCAATTGGTACTACCACGTGATATTTTTGTTGTTCACGGAGACCGTTTTGTTCTTCGAGATACATCTGCGCAACGTACGATTGCAGGTGGGAGCGTAATAGATCCTTTTTCGCCTAAACGAGGTCGCGCACGGACCATTAGGATGGACATTCTAGATTCCATGAATGGCAAAACCACCGCTGACATACTCTTATCGTTGGCAAAGACAAGTAAAATCGGTGTGTCTTTAAAGCTATTTTCGGTATCGCATAACCTTCCAATCCCGCAAATTACCGCGCTAGCCGCTTCGCTTGGTCTGAGGTTAGTTGGAAATTTGCCAACAAAAAGGATTTTTTCCGAAATTCAATGGCAAAGATTATTGAATAACATTTTGGTATGTTTAGCCAGTTTTCACAAATTGAAACCGAGCCTTTTCGGGGCAAGCGTCAAAGATTTACAGATATTTCTCAAAATCTCTATCGATGCAGATACGCTTGAGACAGCTCTCAAATTTATGGTTTCTAAAAGGATTTTGGGCGCACGGGGCAATCGGTTCCATCTGCACTCGCATGATGTATATGTATCGGAGCAAGACCGGTCTATTTTAGCACTTGCACAAACTCTTCTAGCGCCGGATTTTGGCAGTCCCCCTAGCCTGTACGAGGTAGCTAAAGAAATCGGCGTCGAAGTGAAGCTACTTGAAAAATCTTTGAAAATGGGAGTAAAACTAGGGGAAATTGTGATATTGGAGAAAAATCGCTACGTGCCTTCGAGATTGATTATAAAACTTAAAGACAGAGCTAAAAAACTGGCTTCTACATCTGCCGACGGTCTACTTACGACAGCTAAGTATCGGGATGAAGTTAATATGGGCAGAAATTTTGTGATTTCCGTCTTAGAGTATTTTGATCGTGTGCGTTTTACTGAACGTGTAGGCGATCATCGTCGCGTTCGCGGCTCAGTACCCAGTCAATGATCGAGAGAATATAAATAATAATAAGGAAGAGAATCGCACCCCGGTGGGGCGCCTAGACTTCAAATCTAGTGAGGGGCGTACCACGTCTCTGGTGGGTTCGACTCCCACTCTCTTTCGCCAACTATTTTAATCTGCTTGACCACAAGACGTCAGCATAGCTTGATTTGATCGCGGTGGTAAACCTTCGGCCCTTTATGGCCCAACGTCAATGCTAGCTGGGCGTTCTGATTTGGTAATTTGGCCAATCACGGCGCAAGGTCCAACTTTATTTATTTCCATTTCATTTAGTAGTTTTTTAAGGCGATTTTGGGGGACTGCTATTAGCAATCCACCGGAAGTCTGTGCATCTGCTAGTAAGAGTTGTTTTTTGTCACTCAAACTGGCATCAAATGTCGTAAGCGGAGCTGCATTTTCAAGATTTCTCAGAGTTCCCATGGGGCAAAGCCCTTCGTCTAGAAGCGCTTCTACGCCTTCAAAAATGGGTATTTTTGAAAAATACAATTGGGCACCAAGTATTTGATGACGATTAACCGACGATGCCCTTAGCATATTGCCGAGATGGCCAAGCAGACCAAAGCCCGTGACGTCTGTTGCAGCCTTAATCTTTTGTTTGACCATCGCTTGGGCTGCTCCGGCATTGAGATTGGTCATAGATGCAAGCGCTTCGTTAAGCCCGTTGCTTGGCAATTTTCCGTGTTTCACTGCAGTCGTTAAAATACCTGTACCTATCTTTTTGGTTAAAACCAAAAAATCGCCGGGTGAGGCTCCTGCATTACTGATGATGTTTTTTGGATGTACCAAGCCAGTTACAAATAGACCGAATTTTGGCTCATTATCAACAATTGAATGGCCTCCTACAATTGTAATGCCCGCTTGATTACAAACATGTGCTGCACCTCGCAAAACTTCTCCAAGCTGGCTTACGCCTAAAACTTCAACCGGCCAACCAACAAAGCTTAATGCGCTGATCGGCTTTGCGCCCATTGCATAGATATCACTTAACGCGTTGGTGGCTGCTATTTGGCCATAATCAAACGGGTCATCAACGATAGGTGGAAAAACATCCACGGTTTTCACTAATGCTAAATCATCCGAGAGGCGGTAAACTGCCGCATCATCAGATCCTGTGTGGTCCACAATTAGATTAGGATCATCTGCCTTTGGCAAATACGCCAGCGCTTTTGAAAGGTCTGCCTGCGCAATTTTGGCTGCGCAGCCTGCTGATTTCGCCATACTTGTGAGAGAAGGTAAATCGGACATTACTAAATACCTAAAAATTTTATACAATAACGTTTCAGGGAGCCTTTAACCATTACTTTAAATCTTGTATTTTGAATGTCCTCGCTAAAAACTGTGTAAAGTTTACTCTATGCCTTCGAATTGAGCAAAAGATAAACGACTAGTATCTTTTGCATTTTCACAATATTTTTGCTGATACTCTCAAATCACGCTTAATTTTGGAAGTTAAGTCGTCAGGCTTACCAGCCAGCTGCAGATGTCCCCGGTAATGGGCCTTCCGACCAGAACCTTGGTGCCATCAAAGACATTTCAACAATTTGTAGCAAAATTTTGTTGTCTGATGCGACCGAAACTGCTTCAAGTAATAAAAGCAAGTGGCCGGCTTTGGTCTCCTCCCAGAACCATTTACCCATCAGTTCCAGATCATCAATGCCATCGCGATGTGTTCGTGTCTCGGTATAATAGGCCTCTAAGTCTTCAACCACTAATTTAAGGAGCGGTATGGCTGGTAAACCTTTTCTGGGGCTTTGGGGTACATGACCACTTAAAAACTCCCCAATAAATGGAACGAAGCTTTCTATGGGAAGCTTACTAGCTCCAACCGTTGTTCGCCTTCTAAAAGCAACGGCTTTTTCATAAGCTGGGCGTAGCTCTTCAATCTCATTGGTCACATCTGACAAGACTCTTGCAATGTCGCCAATGTCACTCTTACTTAAGACAAGTTCGGGTGGAAGCGCATATCCCATACGCCCTCTCTGAACGGGAATTACTTCAGGAAAATTCTTAAGCACTGGGCCAATATTTTTATCGAGTAACTCGAATGCCGAACGAATTACCCCTTTTTGAAAGTCTGGATCATTTGGTTTTCCCATTCCCCTGCCCATAGGGAAATCTAAAAATAGTGCTCGTGGGGGCACCATTTTCTCAATCTGTTCTCTCACAAAGCCCACAAGAACTGTTGCTAAACCTTCTTCCTCAAAATAATGAGCCAGCCCGCACACGGCGCGCGTGCAAAACGGTCATATAGGTATCAGAAAAACGGTGTCTACTCCTTCAAGTTTCATTTTACTTGCAACATGACGAGCAGATTTTTCCATTGTGACGGGGTCGGCTGCTCCCATAAAGGAATAGTGCTCCTCCGCAACGGAACCAATTTCTCCATCATCGGCCATTTCATTAAGGCGATCGATAGGGAAAATAACATTTAAATCTTGCTGCCACGCGGAGCGGTCGAATTCCACCGCCACATGTGTCATAACGAGATCTCGGTCACTTTTATTTATGACCCTGTGATCTCGGGCAAGCCAAGAAAAGGGTTTGTCTCCGCGTTTCGAAATAGCCGCAGTGGAAACAATGGATATACGTCTTTTTCCAGCTGGTTTGGGCACCGTCCAAGCCGGATACTTTGGTACATTTAATTCAAGATTTGATATGAAGCCTCGTGCTACGGCCGGCATCTCCTGGATCTTTGTCAAATGGTTTTTCCTTTCAAACTATGTCGATTATGCTGAATTATTCTGGCTATTAAAACAAGTAAATAAATTTTAAATCAAATAGATCCGAAAAATTATTTGTTAGTTCAGAACTCACGTTTTCAAAAAATGAAGGCCGGTTTACGAATGTGTTGGGATCATTGCATTAATCTATATGCCTTGAGATTTCGTGCCAATACGATTTGAATTTTAGTTATAGCTTTGATGGCACTATTTACTGATTACTTTAAGCGATTTTTCTTGGAATGCTTTAGAGCCTAGAACTAAGGAGGCTATGCTCTCGATTTTTTCTCGGGCTATTCTATGCTTCTCTTGGCTGATTGCACCGTTGGGGATAATTTTTCTTACTGCAAATTGTATTTCAGAAATTGCCCTTGAACTATCAACCGGATCTACGAGTAATCCGCTTCTTACCCATATTCCATCAATCAGCGTCCCTAAGTGACGAGCTGCGTCTTTTGCATCTTGGTTTCCAAGAAAATTCTTCAACGAATAGGTCAAATTACTCTGAATACGCGCATTGCAGGCAATTTGAATTCTTTGACACTGTTTGTTATGGGGTACCTCTGAAATTAATGACACCCAAGCCTGACATACTCGTTGATTGAATATTGCAGAAGCAAAGTTCGCGACTATTATGCACCATAAACGTTCGTGTGAAGATTCTGCATATCGGTAAAGCTCAACGACTGACTCACTCAAAATTGAGTTTGAGCGCCGAAAAACAGCTTCTAGTAAATTACTCTTGTCTTTGAAATGGTGAAGGACAACGCCCTTGGATACCCCGGCAATATCACCTACTCGATCAAGCGTTGTTCCTCGTAACCCAAATTGAACCACTGCCTCAAAAGCTGCCCTTGAAAGCTCAGTACGGCGTATTGATCTGATCGAGTTAATCTTCATTCTAGTGCGAATTTCACGGGGATTTCTTATTCACTAACGATAATTTGAATAGCTTAAAAGTTCAATATTTAACCGTTGACACAAAAAACTTTCTACTGGTAAGCCTTTATCCACAAAAAAAGATGTGAGTTGTATCCACAAAAAAAGATGTGAGTTGAATTTTATTTCCGCTTGCCTAATCCGACATAGGGAGTTTTAAATGTTTAATTTGTCGAAAGTTGCCAGTATTGCCGCGATTGCAATTTTGGTTTCCAGCCAGGCGCTCTTTGCAGGTAATGTGCCCGAAAACGATGATCCAATTAAAGTAACAATTCAAGATTGGACTGGTCAGCATTTTTCAACACATGTAGCAGCAGGTCTCTTAAAGGAGATGGGGTATACCGTAGAAATAGTAGTCTCAGATGCGATTACTCAGCATCCTGCAATCGCTTCAGGCAATATTCACCTATCAACAGAAGTTTGGACAAATAATGTTGGTGATTTGTATGATGGCTTGGTCGACAAAGGAGATATTGTTGTAGTTGGAGAATTAGGGCTTTCTCCAAAAGAGGGCTGGATTTACCCGCCATATATGGAAGAAAGATGCCCGGGTCTTCCGGACTATAAGGCTTTGTATGAGTGTGCTCAAGCTTTTGGTTCTGCAGAGACTTTTCCAAAAGGTAGACTGGTAACATATCCTGCCAGTTGGGGAACACGTTCAAGAGATATGATAGCCAGTATAGAAATGCCTTTCGAACCAATCCCAGGTGGCAGTGAAGGAGCGATGGTTGCCGAATTAAAATCTGCTCTATCAGCAGAGGAACCAGTAATTATGATGTTTTGGCAACCCCATTGGATATTCGCTGCATATGATTTTAATTGGGTGGAATGGAATCCTACCGATGGCAAATGCGTTGAAGAGTCCCAAGAGAAAGACACAGCTTGTGGTTTTGAACAAGCAAAAGTTCAAAAAGTAGTATCAAAAGGTTTTCAAGACAAATGGCCAGGTGCTTATAAAATGTTTAAAGCTATGCAATTGACCAATGCCGATGAAAATGCAGCTATTTTAGAAGTGGATGAAAAAGGCAGAAAAGTAGAAGAAGTAGCTGCTGAATGGATAGCCGAAAATAAAAATGTATGGGAACATTGGATGCATTAAGGCTCATTGATTATTACAGAATATACTGAGAGACTGTAAAGTTCCTCAGTATATTTTTTGGAAATATAAATGAAAAATGATCTAAAATTTTCTGAAAAGATAAAATTGTCTTGTAGAAACGTATGGAAAGTTTATGGTGATGATCCCGATCATTATTTCTTAGACAATTCACATATCCCCAAAGACCCCGCAATTTTAAGCAAAAAATTATCAAACCAGGGTCACATTGTAGCAAACGCTGATGTAAGCTTTAATGTTCATGTCGGTGAAATTTTTGTAATAATGGGATTATCAGGTTCTGGTAAATCTACCATTGTTCGCTGCCTCTCTCGTCTAATTGAACCAACTGCAGGTGAAATTCTTCTTGATGGGGAGAACCTTTTAGAAAAAAGTGAAAAGGAATTAATTGAAATACGACGGCACAAAATGGGGATGGTTTTTCAGAATTTCGGCCTTTTACCCCATCTAACTGTCATTGAAAATATCGCGTTTCCTTTAAAATTGCAGGGCTTGAAGGAAAAAGAAAGGCTAAATAAAGCTGGAAGAGTAATCGAATTAGTAGGTTTAAATGGGAGAGAAAACAATTTTATCACGGAGTTATCAGGTGGCCAGCAGCAGAGGGTCGGAATAGCAAGATCACTAGCCGTAGAACCTGATGTTTGGTTCTTGGACGAGCCATTTTCTGCTTTGGATCCATTGATAAGAAAGCAGATGCAGGACGAGTTTCTACGAATTCAGTCAGTTCAAAAAAAGTCTGTAGTCTTTATAACTCACGATTTTCAAGAGGCTTTAAGAATTGCCGATAGAATGGCCATAATGCGAGACGGGCAAATAGTACAAATTGGTAAGCCGGTAGATCTTATTTTAAACCCTAAAGACAATTACATAAAAGACTTTACTAAGGATGTCCCCTGGGAAAGTGTTTTGCAGGCTTCTGACATTATAGATAAGAGTAAGAAAATATCACAAACAGCTGAAGAAGTACGATTTGATATGCCGGTAGCTAGGATGCTATCGTTACTTTCAAAAAAATCAATTGGTGTAGTTGTTGTTGATGATGATGGTAAAAAGCTTGGGATGGCAAACGCCCAAAGTTTCGTTACCGCTCTAGCAACGGCAGAAAATTAAATTGAAAAGAAACATTTATGAAATCTCAAATCCGTGAAAAGAAAACGTTTTGTTGGATAGGGATCATTTTTGTAACTATAATTTTTTTAATTTTTAAAGAGAATTGGGGTTGGTCAACGAAATATCCAAAGGATTTTATTATCCCTTTTGCAGACTGGATAAATTTTTCAATGGAAAAATTTATTGATAACTTTGGTTGGTTTTTCTTAAAAATATCTTGGTTGTTAAGCTGGCCAATAATAGCGGCCCAATTGCTCTTACACAGTATTCCATGGGTAGTAGTAATGTTTTTAGTAACCTTCACAGCCTACTTATCCTCGGGACTTAGATTAGCTTTATTTACCTTTTCTGCTACCTTTTACATGGTTTTAATCGGGTATTGGGAAGAAAGTATGAATACCCTAGCTTTAGTACTAATATCTGTTCCCATGGCAATATTTATAGGCTTTGGATTAGGAGTTTGGGGATTTTTTTCAAAAAGGGCAGAAAAAATAATAATGCCCATCCTAGATATATTTCAGACTGTTCCTACATTTGCGTATTTGTTGCCAATTTTACTTTTATTTGGATTTGGAACAGTAGTGGGTTTGATCGCCAGTATTTTATATTCTTTCCCTCCCATGGTAAGAAACACGATCCTCGGGCTTAAAAGAGTTCCCGATCATATTATTGAGTCTGCAATTATGTCCGGTGCGAATTCAAAACAACTTTTTTGGCAAGCAATGCTTCCTTCATGCAAAAAACAAATACTTTTAGGAATTAACCAATCAACTATGGCAGCTTTGAGCATGGTTATTATTGCTGCAATAATCGGAGGGACAGCTGATATTGGATGGGAAGTTTTGTATTACATAAGAAAAGCTGAAGTTGGGCAGAGTTTGGTCGTAGGATTAGTAATAGCTTTGATGGCTATAATAATTGATAGGATAACCTCAGGTTTCGCTCTGCAGTCTGATAAAGAAACAAAGGGTCCGGGATTTTCTAAAAATTCTAAAAAAAATTATCTTGGTTTTGCTATTCTTGGAAGTACAATTTTATTTTTATTAGCAAGATTTTTTGCTGTCTTAGATGATTGGCCTTATAACTTAAGTGTTTGGGTAGCAAGCCATATCAACGATTTATTTGAAACATTTGTAAAAGCTTTTAGAACGGAAATTAAACAACTTAAGAATTATACATTATTTTTTATAATGTTACCGACTAAAATTGGATTGGAACAAGCAGTGAGCCCTTATACTTGGGGGTTTTCTCTAGAAATGGTTCATAAGATATTTTATTTTACATTGTTTTTAGCATTATCTATTTGGTTTTTGAAAAATAAAAAAAATGATATTTTTGTGTTCACTATTTTACTGATGATTTTTTTATATTTTGGTTTAACTCGTATGCCTTGGCCGCCTCTTCTATTAATTTATAGTTTTTTTGCATGGCAAATCGGTGGGTATAAACTAGCAGTGGGCACCTTTTTGGGCCTTGGGTTTATTGTTAGTGTTGGAATGTGGCCAGAAGCTATGATTTCTGTTTATCTTTGTGGGATAGCTGTAGTGTTTTGTTTTGTTGTGGGCACATCTTTAGGTATTTGGGCCGCACATAATTCAATTGTATCAGCCGTCATAAGGCCTATAAATGATACTTTACAGACCATTCCTTTGTTTGTGATTTTAATTCCGTTTGTAATGCTCTTTAAAATTGGTGATTTTACTGCGCTTCTAGCAATTATAATTTACGCTATAGTTCCCTCTATTCGATATGCTGAACATGGAATAAGAAATTTACCAAGTGAAGTAATTGATGCATCAAAAATGATGGGCTCAACGAAAATGCAATTACTTTTTCTAGTAAAAATACCACTAGCATTGCCTGTAATAATGTTGGGATTAAATCAAACAATTATGTATGGAATTGCGATGCTAGTTATTGCTGCATTGATCGGCACAAACGGGTTGGAGCAAATTGTATTTATTGGTTTAACCGATGGGAACATGGGGAAAGGCTTTATTGCGGGCATATCTATGGCGATAATTGCTATGATTGTCGACCGAATTACCAAGACTATTAGTGAAAGAAGAAGTGAGGCGTTGGGCCTAGAGATCAAATAGAAGTATCGGAATTAGCAGTTGAATTGAAAAGAAACTGTATGGAAAAAGAATTAACGGAATTACCTTTAACTAGTTCCCATTGGGGTACTTATAGAGCACGAGTTAGCAATGGACGTGTTCAGGAACTTTTGCCATCTGAGCATGATTTAGATCCTTCTCCGATTGCAGCTGGGCTAATTGATGTACAGGATGGACCAACGCGCATTGATGCTCCCATGGTCCGCAAAAGCTGGCTTGATGGGGGTCCCGGTCACCGCGCGGATTTACGTGGTGCTGATCCTTTTGTCGCGGTGAGCTGGGATGAAGCAAGCAAACTTGTCGCTGTTGAAATTGATAGGGTTAGACAAAACTATGGCAATCGAGCGATCTTTGGCGGGTCTTATGGATGGGCCAGTGCTGGCCGTTTCCATCATGCGCAAAGCCAACTTCATCGGTTTCTAAATTGTGTAGGCGGTTACACACGGTCGAAATTCACTTACAGTTTTGCCGCAGCAGAAGCGATGGTTCCCCATATTTTGGGCAGCTTTAGGGACTATCTGGACACCTGTACAAGTTGGGATTCTATCCGCGAACATACAGAGCTTTTTGTCTGTTTTGGAGGAATACCGCTTAAAAACGGGCAGATCAGCCAAGGTGGAACAGGGCGACACTACCAGAGGGAAAAATTAATTTCTGCTGCAGCAGAAAACATTGACTTTGTGAATATAAGCCCGCTTAGAGCCGATTTGTTGTACAGTGTCGGAGGCGAATGGTTTGCTTTGCGACCAAATACGGATACGGCACTGCTGCTGGGGATTGCGCATACATTGCATAGTGAGGGGCTTAGCGATCCATTATTTCTGGACAAGTATACAGAAGGTTTCGATCAGCTCCTTCCTTATTTAATGGGTTTGACCGATGGCATCCCAAAGTCTGCTGCATGGGCCGCTAAAATTTGTGATTTGAACGAAAAAGACATTCTTTCGCTAGCGCGGCGCATGGCGAAGAAGCGTACAATGATTTCTGTGAGTTGGTCACTGACTCGTCAGGATCATGGAGAGCAGGCGTTTTGGGCGGCAATCTTGGTGGCCTCAATGCTGGGCCAAATTGGATTGCCGGGTGGTGGGTTTGGTTTTGGCTATAGTGCCATGAATTACATTGGCGGCGATTTTACAATCTTACCTTATTCTTCACTGCCACAAGGGAGGAATTCTGTTAGTGACTTTATCCCCGTGGCGCGGATAACAGATCTTTTGACGTGCCCGGGAAAAACGGTGGAGTTTGATGGTCAAACACTTACTTATCCAGAGATCAAGCTGATGTATTGGGCAGGGGGTAATCCATTCCATCATCATCAAGATCTGGGCCGTTTAATGAAAGCGTGGCAGAAACCTGACACAGTTATTGTTCACGAATGGTGTTGGAATTCACTAGCCAAACGTGGAGATATCGTTTTGCCGTGTACCACCCCATTAGAACGGCAGGACATCGCAATGACTCCCCGTGACCCATATATTGTTTCCATGTCACAGCTGACGGAACCCTTTGCGCAAAGCCGGAACGATTATTCCATATTCGCCGGCATCGCCCGTGAGCTTGGCGTACAGGATGCCTTTACCAACGGAATAAGCGATATAGAATGGCAACGAAAAATATATAACGAAACGCGGCAGAGTGCTGCGAATCTGGGTCATGAAATGCCTGATTACGAAACCCTTTTGAAAAAAGGCTGGCATAAGATTAATGATACTTCGGAGCAAAAAATTATGTTAAAGGAATTCCGCGATGATCCAGAACGCCATCCTTTGGCTACACCCAGCGGGAAAATTGAAATATTCTCCAAAACAGTTTCTGATTTTGGGTATGATGACTGTCCAGGGCACCCCGTCTGGAGAGAACCTTACGAATGGCTTGGTGCATCAGATCAAACCCATCGTTTTCATCTTATTTCGAACCAACCACAGGCAAAACTGCATTCGCAAATTGACCATGGAAGCGTCAGCCGCGCGTCAAAAATTAAAGGTCGAGAACCGCTTCATATTAACCCAGAGGATGCAGAAATTTTTGGACTAAAAGAAGGGGACATTGCCCGTGTCTATAATGATAGAGGTGCCTGTTTGGCTGCGGTTGTAACGGATTCTTCCTTGCGGCGCTCTGTGCTAAAGATGAGCACGGGTGCGTGGTACGATCCGCTTGACCCAGCAGATCCGATGAGCCTGTGTAAACATGGCAATCCAAATGTTTTGACCCGCGATAAAGGGACATCAAAACTTGGACAAGGCCCTTCGGCACATACATGTATGGTCAGCGTAGAATTGTTTGAAGGCGATCTACCACAGGTGACTGCCCATGCTCCTCCTGAGATTATTCGCAGCAAATGAACTGAATAGAGGACGGATTATGGCAAACTTTCAAGAATCCTCTGATCTTGAGAATACCGTGGGGTTAAGTGCACGAAGGTTCGAAGAATCACCGTTTATTAAACGGACGGATAGCCCAAAAATGGTACGCGGTGTTTATGCCGGGCGATATTTCCCAATCTTTATGGGTGAAGATCCAATTGAGAAATATTGGCTTTTGCGACAAAAGGCACTTTTGTTTGATGTTCCTGAGAAACCAGTAGAAATTTCTGGGCCAGATGCTGTTCCCTTTCTCGAAAAAGTCTTGACGCGCCAAGTTGCTGCGATGGTTGAGGGGCGGGGTTATTACGCGTTGGCTTGCACGCCGTCAGGTGGTATTTTTATGGATGGTGTAATTTTCAAACTCTCTGAAGATCGTTTTTGGTATGTGCAGGCGGATGGACCATTTGAAACTTGGCTCCTCGCTCATAGTGGTGGATATCGAGTAACAATATCAGATCCAAAGTCGCGTGTTTTGCAAATACAGGGGCCGGCTTCGATCAATATTATGAAGGCTGCATCAAACGGTTCAATAGATGAAACTTTGCCCTATTTTCGATCAGGTTTTTTCGATATTGGAGGTCAAAACCTTTACGTCTCTCGCACAGGCTTTACCAATGAACTCGGTTTTGAAATTTATTGTGATGGAGAAAAAACAAATCATTTAGCCCTTTGGGATCATCTTTTCAAATGTGGCACTCCATATGGAATGGAGCAATCTTCTTCCAGAGCACTGACAATTCGCAGAATTGAAGCTGGCATACTTGGAAACCTTACTGATATGGACATAACTATGACGCCTTTCGAGGCAGGATTGGGAATGTTTGTCCATATGGATAAAGATGATTTTATTGGCAAAATGGCATTGGCAAATAAAGATCGGCAAAGGATTCTTTTTGGATTAACCTGTGCCGCTGAAACACCGACCTCCGGTAACGTTGTCCTTGATGGAACCCGGGAAGTTGGCCGTATCACGGCGGGTGTGCCCTCTCCTACACTAGGTCTTGGAATTGGATATGTGCGCTTTTCGCAACCTGGGGAATGGGCAGGAAGCAGGGTTAATCTGCGTCTGAGTAATGGAGCCATACATAATGCAGATGTTGTGGAGTTGCCTTTTTTTGACCGTAATAAAAATATCGTGAAGGGCCTTGATAGAACAATTCCAGAGCGCCCGTCTTAAACCAAAAGGCCAACAAAAGGGCATTATAGAAAATATGTCAAATATAAAAACTTCTGAAATCCTTCACCCGCAGGATTGGACCTTTCCCGTACCTATTGCGTACGGTCCTGGTAGGTTATTGGAAATCGGTGAGATTTGCCAAAGGATGGGCATCAAAAAGCCTTTAATTGTGACTGATAGCGGGAGCTTTGGCCTTCCATTTATGGATGAGTTGAAAAACTATCTTTGTAAGGCCAACATATCATTTGATGTCTTTCATAAGATCTCCCCAAATCCAAGAGATGATGAAATAGGAACCGGCGGTGATGCATATGAAAGTGGTGGTCATGATGGAATAATTGCGATTGGTGGTGGGAGCGCTATGGATGGTGGTAAAGCGATTTGTCTAACCGCTGGAAACGGTATTAAGATATGGGATTTTGAATACAGGCTAAAGCCTCCCGATATGTCAGGCAAAAAGCCCTTTCCTAAGTTGATCACAATACCCACTACAGCTGGCACCGGAGCGGAGACTGAAAGCACCGCTATGGTTACTCATGTGGAAAAAGGTATGAAGTTTTGTATTTGGCACCCTGAATTAAAGCCATCGCTGGCTTTATTGGATCCTACGCTAACCATTGGGCTACCGGCTCATTTGACCGCATGGACTGGTGCTGATGCTATGACCCATGCAATTGAAGCTTATATCGTACCGGGTTTTAACCCTCTTTGTGATGGCATGGCTTTAGAAGGATTGGCGCTTATTAACAGATGGTTACCTATTGCCGTGAAAGAACCGGAAAATATAGCAGCCAGGGGTGGTATGCTGGTCGGCTCATGTCTTGCAGGAATTGCGTTTCTAAAAGGCCTTGGGTTGGTACATGCAATTTCTCATATGATCGGTGCTGAATACAATACACAGCACGGCCTAACGAACGCGATCATACTTCCAGTTGTTTTACGATACAATCTACCTGTTCTTGATAACAAGGTGAAGCGAATCGCGGATGCTATGGAGCTCCGTACCCGTTCGGGAGATTCTGTGATTGATCACGTCCAAAAAGCGCTGGATAAGGTTGGTATACCAAAATCGCTCGCGAGTATAAATATACCAATAGATTGTGCGGAGCGCATTTCTCAGAAGGCGATCCAAGATAGTGCTGCCGAAACAAATCCGCGACGAGCAAGTGTTGCTGAGATCAAAGAATTGATTGAAGAATCAATTCTCAATGCCCGACCTTAAAGCGATTGTAGCATTAAGACAGTTAATTCTGGGTTTTTATGCTCAAAATATCTTTTTAAGTTATTCTATCCTATCCACAGGAAGGCCGCTGGGCACTTGTTCTGGTACGCCAAGATTACCATTCTTGGCTGTTTTACCAGTCAAGCTGTGTAGAAACGATAAAATATCATTGACCTGTTGGTCACTTAGGTTTCGTGGTGTTATGTCCAAAGCGCGGGAAAATCTAGCCATCTCGAAGCGATCATCCCACACAACAAAATCAATATTTGAAAGGTGTGGAGCATTGGGTAAGGCTGCCATATCCTGGGTCCATTTTGCTAGCGATAACTTTGGGTTAAGATGGTGTTTAACAATGCCTTTAAGCGTTGGATAAGCGCCATTGTGCCCGTATGGCGCGGTGAGGGCGATATTCTTTAATGATGGTGTGCGAAACCGATATGCATCGTCAAGATTATCACTTTCTGCCATAAAGCCGACATCGCGTACCGCTGGATCAAATCGACGCGTACGGCCAGGGCCGAAAGGTGGTAAGCCGATTGCATGAAATTTATGATCTGTCAGTAGAGCTCCGGAGTGGCACTTTGAACAACCTGCCTTTCCATAAAACAGGTTCAGTCCATTTTGCGCCGATTTTGACAAGGCGAATTGATCACCGGCGAGATACGCGTCGTAAGGGCTGTCAATGCTCTGCCATTCGGATCCAATAAAAGCCGCCAATGCGTTACTAATGTCTACAATAGTAACATCTTCGGGTTTTTTGATTTTTCCAAATGCTTCAACAAATCTTTTACCATAATCACCTGTAACTCGAACCCGTTTAGCAAGGATTGGCCACCCTGCATCGATCCGGTCATGTAGCGCACCTGCCACTTCATTTTCCTTTGGGTTTCCCGCCATTTCAAATTGTGAAACCAGTGGAAATGTTGCCTGTGCAGCAAGAATGGAGTTAAACCCGGAGGGCAGCCACTCTTCTGCAACTGAGTCAAACCCACTGTCATACAGATCTGAAAAGCTGAGTCGACCATCGTGAAAGAGCGTTCGAAATTCTTTTGCACCCAAATTCCATAGGCCTGAAGAATTTCGGGGGATACGCTTCTTTATAGCGTTCTCCCCATATCCAACTGTGCGATTTGGTCCTAGGCCTTCTCCTCCTTCTCCAATTCCGAGAGAAAGACTATCGCTAGTCCCAAAGGCAGGGTGATGGCATGTCGAACAGGCAATATTCATATTGCCTGAGAGTATTTTGTCATAAAATAATAGCTGTCCAAGAGCAGCTTGTTTTTCATCAAATTTAATAAAGTGTTCTGTAGTTAGTGGTTTGATATCTTGTGCGATGGCGGGTAATCCAAAGATTGTCGAAATAAGGTAAAAAATATGCGCATAGCAACCATTCTTATATTTCTTTTGGTGACCCCTGTGGCTGCTGATATAGAACGAGCTCGAGATCTTATGGAAGACGGTAAGTTTGTTGAGGCCAAAGAGGCTCTCTGGCCAGCTGCGCGGTCCGGCAATGCAGATGCTGAGGAACTTATAGGCGTTATGTATGCGATGGGTCTTGGAGTTGAGCGAGATGATGTGAGGGCCTTCGAATGGTATTTGCGCTCTTCGCTCAAGGGACATCCTGGAGCTCAATCGGGTATAGGTTGGTATTATGAGGTTGGCCGTGGACTGCCAGCTCCTGATCTTGTTAGGGCTTACATGTGGTACACGCTCTCCGCTATTGGGGGTGACCCCGATGCCGCCATCAGCCTTGAAGAGGTTGTAAAGAAAATGACACCTGAACAAATTGAAAAAGCCCACGTCCTTGTCAACGATTATAAAGTCTGGATGTTCCCATTTCGTTGAATTCAGTTTACGTTAAAAGGGGCCAGCGTAAGCTCGCCCCTTGAAGTTGAGTTTACTTGATATCTGCAGATCGAGCGCCTGAAATATCTGCCTCTGCTTCTGCTACCGCATCTGTAAGTGCATTGAAAATCTCGTCCCCACGCGAAACATTGGCTTTGAACCAGTCGTAAACTGGTGCCGCCGCGGACTTAAATGCAGCTTTCTGGCTTGGAGTTGGGACATATAAATCGCCCCCACCGGCAACAAAGTCCTCATAAGCCTGAATTGATTTGCGTTTCGGTGATGCAAATGTGGCTTGCTGAAGTGCGTAAAAGCCATCCACCACAACCTGTCTTGTATCCTCGGGCATACTCATGAACTTGCCATTGTTCATCCACCAAAGGGCGCCCATATAAGCATGCCCATCCAGCGTAACATATTTGAGGCCAGCATCTGGAAATTTCATTCCCATTATGTCTGTGATCCCATTTTTAGAACCTTCAACTACGCCTGTCTGGAATGAGGTAAACAATTCAGGCCAAGGGATAGGAGTTGGTGATGCGCCGAGTGCTTTTACAAGTTCTTGCGGCAAATCTGCTACAACTGTTCTGATTTTGAGGCCAGCCATATCACCTGGCTCGGCAACTCTTCTTTTAGTGTTCGCGAAATTTCGCCATCCACCTGTATTTCCTATAGTCATTAATCTAACTGCGTCACCCGAATCTGATAGTGCCATAGACCTCATTTTTCGCGTAAAATCACCAGAAAGAACATGTTCGGCTACACGATCATCGGCCATTAGGTAAGGCAAATCGAGAACTTGGACATACGGAAAAATACCTGCTGCGCCCCCAGATGTTGAGATGTAAACGTCTATCGTTCCGTCAGCAACGCCTTGTAAACACTCAGTGCCGTTTGAACACAGCTGAGTGCCAATAAATAACTCAACGGCTATTGCGCCGTTTGAAGCAGCCTCAACGTAATTTTTAAAAACGATAAGACCATCATAGTCTTCATCGTTTTCATTAGAATTAGCCGTTGCGCGAATTGTGTAGTCAGCCGCAAAAGCACTAAACGGCGCCACCGCTAACAGTGTTGCCGCTAGAAGCGGTTTTATGGTACCTTTAAGCATATTTTCCTCCCGGTTTGATGCAGTTCAGGTTAGTTAACGAAACCCGTCAAACGCGGGATCGTCATGGAAATGGCTGGAATGTAAGTAATCATAAAGATTACAAAAATCTCAACCAAAAGAAAGGGTATGATTGTTCGAGCAATTGTTTCTATACGCTCTCCTGAAACCGAGCTTGCCACAAAAAGCACAAGACCCATCGGTGGCGTAGCAAGTCCGACAGTGAGATTTACGCTCATGATAATAGCAAAATGCACTGGATGGACACCTAAATCGACAAAGATAGGCCCTAGGATGGGACCAAGTATAATTATCGCGGGACCAGCGTCCAAAAACATGCCAACGATGAATAAAAGAACATTGATCAGGAACAAAAGTATCAACGGTTGATTTGACAACTCAAGTACGAAATCTGCCATTATTTGTGGGGCATGCGCCAGACTGACAACGGTTTTGAATGCCATGGCAGCGCCTACGAGCAAAAGGATGACCGCTGAAGATAATGATGCCCTTGCAAGTACAACTGCAAGATCAGATCGCTTAAGTGTTCGCAGTACAAACATACCAACCAAGACAGCATATGCCACAGCAACGGCGGCGGCCTCGGTGGGTGTGAAGATACCGCCAAGAATACCTCCGAGTATCACTACAGGAGTTTGCAGAGGTACCATTGCGCGTTTACACACTTTACGGAAATCATCACTAAAAACACGGCGAAGCCCAAGGCAGGCTGCATGTGCCAATAGCAATGATGCTAAAAGAAAAAACAACTTTGCTAAAAATGTATTTTCGCCAGACATTGGCGAGTTGAGCATAATCAAAAAGCCAATATTAAGCCGGATCAGTGCGAAAGAGACCCAAAATTCAGCGGCGCCGAGTCTAATTTCTTTTTGAACAACCCTTTTGGCCGCTGGAAGATCATATCGATCCGCCATGATACGGACCATAATCATCAATCCAATTCCAACTAAAATTCCAGGTACGATTCCAGCAAGAAACAGAGCGGCAACAGACTCCCCCATTACATACGCGTATATAATCATTATTCCGGAAGGTGGGATAATGGGGCCAATTACTGAAGAGGCAGCCGTTATGGCTGCAGCAAATTTCCGGCTATAGCCTTCCTTTTCCATTGCGGGAATTAACATAGATCCGAGCGCAGAAGTATCGGCAACGGCCGAGCCTGACATACCGGCAAATAAAATGGAGGAAAGTATATTTACTTGGGCCAAACCGCCACGTAATTGACCCATTAGCGCTTGTGAAAACTCAACTAGACGGACCGTGATTCCCGCTCTGTTCATAAGCTCGCCAGCCAACATAAAAAATGGTATGGCCATTAGTGGAAACGAATTCATGCCGTTATAGACATTGCGATAGAGCAGTGCGATGTCACGTTCCTGACCATTTAGAAAGAGCAAAATACCAGGTGCAGCCACCAGGCCAAATACGACAGGCAGCCCCAATAGTAATAATAACAAGAAAAAAGGTAGGAACCAGATCAACATATCTATGTTCCCTCCGCTAATGGCGATCTTATGGGCAAAAGTCTATCTCCACCGCCAGCCAGTATAATAACTTGTCTGATAAATAGTTCTAACGCGGCGAGCATCATAAGTCTGAATCCAAGCCATAAAGACAAGAACATCCAGGCTAGTGGCATTTTCTGTACCTTCCCACCGAAAAGGTCGTAGGGAAGTTTCAATGAAGACGACTTGAACATCCAGCCAGATTTGAGATGCGATGCGCTAAGATCAATGGCAACGTATAATACCAAAATGGAAACAGCCAAAAGGAAGATTGATAATAAGTTAACCAATCGAGACGGTAAAACTCTTAAAAGGCTGTCAATTGCAACAAACCCTCCCTGTCTCATTGCGACAGGTGCCATAAGACCTGTAAGCCATAACATTAAAAAACGTGCCGCCTCATCTGGCCAGGGCAATGCATTGTTCAAGGCATAGCGACAAAAGACCTGCAAAAGAATGACCAGAACCATAAGAGCCAAGGCTACAATGCAGAGATAGCGGCTTACCGAACCCAAGAAGCTATTTAACGCCTCAAGTGGTTTCAAAAGTGCAAGGAGCACGCTCATGCGTATGCCTCATGAAATTGGCCCGGGAAAAATATTAAAGCGCCTCCATTGCGCATCTGCGCGTTTTCCGATTCGCCCACTAAAATATTATGGCCATTTCCAAAATAGATCGTTTTTTTGCACCCGAATTTTGGAATGCAGCTTCCAATTAAGGGCATTTTGAAATCGCCAAAAGTAATTTCTGCGCTTCTGAAATCAAACGGCGATCTTGCAAAATCATTGCCGAGGTGTTCTTGTATTGCTGATAGCATATGGATCGCAAAGTTCTCAGCCTGTTTAAAAAGCGCAAATCTTTGTATACCAATATAGGGTGGCCAGATTACAAACAGTGGACTTGGTGATAGCGAAGAAAAGCTGTTGGCGGTTACGCCAAGCGGGCTTTTTGGTGAATTTTCTTTTACAATAGTCAAGCTGGATACAAAACGGCTTAAAGCATCGCGAAGAATACTTTTGTTACCTTTATGCGGTTTAAATTCTGTTAACATTTTCCAAAAATCATCGTTTTTTTATGCTACTTCATGACCCAAAGCTGCCTGGTAAAGTTGAAACCAGTCTTGTCGATCCAATTTGACCTTTAAAGCATCAGAAATTGCTTCAATTCGTTTCAGATTATTTGTGCCAAGTACAGGTAAGATTTTAGCTGGATGGGCCAATAAAAATGCAACCGCAATAGCTGCACGATCAACCCTATAAGTCACGGCGAGTTGGTCCATAATAGTGGTCAAAGCACTGGAATCTGTCATCAAATCGCCACCACCTAGCGGCGACCATGCCATAAGCTGATGCCCCTGTCGCTGATGGAATGCAAGATCACCATTTGCGAATGGCGTGATTTCTTTGAGGCTGATTTCAATCTGATTTGTTACAAGGCGGTTTTTCATTGTGGATTGAAGCAAATCCCAATCCCACGGTCGAAAATTCGAAACACCGACCGATCCAATTTTTCCAGATGTGACCAATTCATCAAGCGCTGCTCCCGTGACATGGTGATCCATAAATGGGTCAGGACGATGGATGAGCAAAAGATGAATATGGTCTATTCCCATTTCTTTGAGAGACCACTCAACACTCGAAAGTATATGATCACGTGAAGTGTTGTAATGTTTGACCCGTGTTCCCGAGTGTCGCCCAGCATCGACAACAATGTTGCATTTAGTTACAATTTCCATTTGCTTTGCTAGAGCGGGATTAGATTTTAAAGCTGCACCCATAATAGACTCAGCGGTATAGCCACCATAAATATCAGCCTGATCAAATGTGGTGATGCCTTGATTTAAACATGCTTGGATCTTTGCCTCAACTTCTTTGGGGCTTGAGGCGTCTCCGTCAGCAAGTCGCCACATTCCATAAATTAGCCGGCTGAATTCAAGTTTTTCTGATAAGGTTACTCGTTCCATTATTTTCGGTCTCCTACACCTAGGGGAGTTTGGGGTGTTTCCGTAGGAACTCTTTCGTAGACATGCGGTAGAGAGCACGTCTCAAGCTCAGGCATTACCAGCTTTCCAAAATATTCAGCTTCCTCAATATGCGGATATCCGGAAAAAATAAAGGCGCGCATGCCTATTTTGCTATATTCCTCTATTTTTGTGAGGATTTGGTCGGCTGAGCCCACAAGCGCACCACCGCAACCGGATCTTGCACGACCAACACCGGTCCACAAATTTCGTTCGACATAGCCAAATTTATCGGAAAGTTCCCGATTTTTGGACTGGTGGGAAACTCCAAGTGAAGTTGAGTCAAGCGCTCGCTCCCGGATCATTTTACCATATTCGTCGTCGAGTTTCGAAACAATAAAATCTGCATATTCGCGTGCCTCTGCCTCTGTATCACGGACTATAATGTGAACGCGAAGCCCATAGTCTAAAGTTCGGCCATATTTCAGTGCTACTTCGTTGACTGCTTTCATCCGATTTCGGAGTTCTTCAATTATTTCAGGCCACATCAGATAGACATCACAGTGTTGACCGCAAAGCTCTAAGGCATCAGGCGAATAACCACCAAAGTACAGTAGGGGCCCGCCTATTTGATATGGTTTTGCTGGATCCGTGTTAAGCTCTTTGAAGTTATAAATTTCACCGGAGAAATTTATTTCTTCCCTTGTCCAAGCCTGTTTTAGGATCTCTACCACTTCTCTTGATCTTTGATAGCGATAAGGGCTTGGTTCTGTTTGTCCTGGAAAGTCCGAACTGATAATATTGATTGTTAATCTGCCCTGTAACATGTGATCCAACGTGGCTAAGGTTCTCGCCAACATAATCGGTTGCATTTCACCACAACGCACTGCTGCCAAAAGATTTATTTTGTCTGTTATAGGAGCGCACCCGGCTACAAATGAAAGTGTGTCTTGACCAACTTGGTAGGACGAGGGACAGAGAATATTACGAAATCCTTGGTCCTCAGCTGTTTTAACAATTTTGGAACAATGTTCCCAACTCGATCGCAGTGTTTTATCTGGTATGCCTAGAAATTGATAGTCGTCCGAGCAGAGTGCTGAAAACCAAGACACTTCGCTTGTTTTTAGCTCACTAGAAGTAATTGGTACAATACTCATGGAGATCTCTGTTGAAAGCAGTAGCCACTAAACTTTAGCACTGGATAAATTATATATCAATGATGTATCAATTTACTCAAATAGTCTCAAGTAATGGGAAAAAAATGAGCTTTTCTCTTTTGTCCAGCAGCGCAAGAGCACTGCCAAAATTCGTCCAGATCAGTGAATTTCTAGTGCGTGAAATTGCGGCTGGTAGGTTAATTGCTGGTCAGCGGCTTTCGCCAGAAAGGCAGATGGCCAATGAGTTAAATGTATCGGTTGGAACTTTGCGCAAATCGCTGAAGCGACTTGAAAAACTTGGTCTATTAGAGCCTGTACATGGTTCAGGAAACTACATTCGCGAAAACAATGTGGATGGGAGTGTTTACGCGATGTTCCGACTTGAATTGCTGGAAGGTGGGGGGCTCCCACGGGCAGATATCATGAGTGCCTCGCTAGAGCTCAAGCCGAGGGATTTTCCAAGTTTTGGAACTTCAGATATTGGATCACGCATACGGCGGATGCGATACTTGAATGATACAATCATTGCAGTTGAGGAAATTTGGCTTGATAAAGACGCTGGCATAGTTGAGCAAGCCGAACTTTCAGATTCGCTTTATCAGTATTATCAGTCCAAACTAAATCTGTGGATTTCCAGAGCCGAAGATTATGTAACAATTGGATCTGTCCCATCCTGGGCGCCACAGGCCTTTCCCTTAGAAAGTGGTACTCTAACAAGCTTTGTGGAACGTTTGAGTTGGGCGGAAACACACAATCCCGTAGAATACTCAAGAACGTGGTTCGACACAACCAGAGCACGATATGTGCAACGGCTTAAGTAGAAGGTGTGAAATTTATGACAAACTATGGAATAATTGGCTGTGGAATGATGGGGCAGGAACATCTGGCTAATATAGAATTACTTGATAACACGAATATTGCCGCAATTTACGAACCAGATCATGGTATGGCAACTTCAGCCACACAAGTAGCACCAAACGCTTTATTGACAAATTCTGTTGCGGATTTATTGGCTGTTCCAAATCTGGATTGCCTTGTGGTAGCTAGTCCAAATCATTTTCATATCTGTCAGTTGCAAGAAATTGCTTCAATACGGCCTTTACCAATACTAGTGGAGAAACCATTGTTTACAGCTCCGAAAGATCAAGCTGAGGTACTAAAGTTTTCAAAAACATACCCTGCTCCGGTGTGGGTTGCGATGGAGTACCGCTACATGCCACCTGTCACCACATTTATTGAAAAGGTCAGTACTGTTACGGGTGGCGTCAAAATGCTGACTATCCGCGAACATAGATTTCCGTTTCTTAGAAAAATAGGAAATTGGAATAGGTTTAATGTAAATTCTGGCGGCACCTTCGTTGAAAAATGCTGTCACTTCTTCGATCTTATGCGCCTTATTTTGCAATCCGAACCAAAGCGAATCATGGCAAGTGCGAGCCAAGACGTGAATCATTTGGATGAAATTTACGATGGTCGGCGTTCCGATATAATCGACAATGGCTACGTTATTACTGATTTTAAAAATGGGGCAAGAGCAATGTTGGAACTATGCATGTTTGCAGAGGGCTCTGAATACCAAGAAGAAATATCTGCAATTGGTTCAAAAGGTAAATTAGAAACCAAAGTTCCAGGACCTGAGAGGTTCTGGCCAAGGCGCTTAGGCCAGCCACCGAAACCATTGATTATTGAAAGTCCTCGTCACCCAAAGGGTTCTATCAGTACGAAGGTAGAGGTTGATCCCATTTTGTTGCGGGCGGGTGATCACAACGGCTCCACATTTTTTCAGCATCAAAGGTTTTTGGAAGTTGTGCGTGGCATAAGACAAACCCCTGATGTGTCCCTTGAAGATGGTTACAAGTCCGTGATTATGGGGCTCGCCGCACAGCAAAGTGCCAAAGAGGGCCGTGCCGTTGAATTTGATTGATGCAATTTCTTAAATGGCGATGCAAAAATTTTAGATTGCCTGTCGATCCGCGTCATTTGTTAGGAGCTTTACTATGATTAATCTTAAAAAAAGTGATATTGAGGCCTATTTTGACTTTGATGCTTCTGTAAAAGCGATTAGATCATGCTACATCGCAGCCTCAAATAAGACTGTCAGTTTGCCACCTGTTGGGCATATCCCTTTTACTTCGGTGAACGGTGATTGTCACATCAAAGCTGGTCATATTCATGAAGAGCCAATTTTCGTAATAAAAATAGCGACAGGGTTCTATGATAACCCAAAACTTGGCAAGCCCTCATCGAATGGGATGATGGTCGTGTTTAGCGCGTTAACTGGAGAACCAGTGGCGGTTATCGAGGACGAAGGCTGGTTGACTGATATGCGAACAGGAATAGGTGGTGCTCTGGCAACCTGCGCATTGGCAAAGCAGAGTGCTCGCAATGTACTGCTGATTGGCGCTGGGATTCAGTGCCGTATGCAGGCGAACGCACTCAATCGGCTATTTGAGGGTTCTTTAGAATTCCATGTCTGGGCTCGTTCAAAAGAAAAAGCAGACCGTGCATCAAAAGATTTGGCTGCCCACGGTCTTAGTGCCGCCGCCATCACGGATCTTGAAGATTGTGTTAGAAAATCGGAAATCATTATCACTACAACACCGGCAACATCGGCGCTTTTCCCGGCAGACTGGGTAAGTAAAGGCGCGCATATAACTGCCATTGGCGCCGATAGTCCCGGAAAACAAGAGGTTGACCAAGTACTTCTAGAAAAGGCAGATGTCGTTGTTTGTGATTTGGTTGATCAATCTTTGGATCATGGAGAGTTTCAGCATGCGCATAAGGCCGGGAAATTAAAGGAAGTTAAGGAGCTTGGCGATATTTTTAATGGTGAAGCCACTGGGCGGACTAGAGATGATCAAATTACAATAGTTGATTTAACGGGCATTGCCCCTCAGGATATTGCTATCACTGGGTCGGTCCTTAAGGCATATGAGTTGAAGGAAGACTTATAATCCCTAACCGATAGCCTCACGTTTAAGAAGGTCTTTCAGACCCTGGCGGTAGTTTGGGTACTTCAAACAAATGCCTAACTCGGTCTTTATACGATTATTCTTTATACGTTTATTCTCTGCATAAAAGCTGCGAGCCATTTCGCTAAGTTCAGCATCTTCAAAGTTTACCAAAGGTGGAAGGGGCAGGCCCAAAAGTTCTGCTGAATAAGCGATTACGTCTTGCGGTGGGGCCGGATTGTCATCGCACAGATTATATATCTGTCCTGGCTTTGGCTTTCTCAAAGATGCCACGAGAATCTGCACAATATCTTCGACATGTATACGGCTGAACACCTGCCTGTCTTTTACTACCCGCTTTGCCGTACCCGCGCGGATTTTAGAAAAAGGGCCACGTCCAGGACCATAGATGCCAGCTAGACGAAAGATATGAAGGGGTAAGTTTTCCAAAGATTTCCATTGATTTTCAGCTAAAAGCCTCATCTTACCTCTTTTCGTGGAGGGTGCAGGTTGTGTATCTTCATCGACCCAATTGCCCCCAAAATCACCATAAACTCCAGATGTAGACAAGTATCCAAACCATCGCAGATAATCAGTACGTTGCCTGATAGCACGGCCAAAACGAAGGTATGTAGGATCGCCCTCTTCGTTGGGGCCTGCCGAGATTAACATAGCGCTTGCAGTTTCTAGAGCTTTTTCCAAATTTCGGTCATCCCAATGCAGTGCTGAAATTCCGGTCCCGCGCAGTCGCTCTAGTTTACTGGGGTCACGCGTTGTTCCAGTGATTTTCCAACCTTTTGGCAAAAGGTTCTTTGCTAGTGCCTGGGCAGTGTAGCCGTGCCCAAAAGATAAAAGGTGTTTTTTCATGACTTAGAAAGTTTTCACTTTCCTAGCCAAGTTTCAAGGGTAAGTTTCTATTTTCCTTGCAATCTTTTGCAAAGATTGGTGATGTTCCTCTATGACTAATGAATTTCCAAACCTAGATGAAGCTTATGCTTTGTCTTCTGTAGATGATAATCGTAAACTTTATTCAGAATGGGCAAAAGACTATGACCTCACTTTTGTTGAAGCGATGGATTACATCTTGCCTAGTCAAGTCGCCCAACAATTTTTAAAATACGGCGGTCGCGGCCCTATTCTGGACGTTGGCGCAGGCACTGGTCTTTTAGGGCTTTTTCTTGGAAAAAGAGACCTAGGGCCCATCGATGGCATTGATCTTTCTCAAGCGATGCTAGATGTGGCGGCGCAAAAAAGGGTTTATCGACATTTGAATGTAGCAGACATAACAGAACCGTTTGAAATTCCAAAATTACGTTATAATGGCGTTTTGTCTTCTGGTACATTTACGCATGGTCACGTGGGTCCAGATGCATTGGATAATATCCTTCCGGTTGCTGAAAAAGGAGCACTGTTTGTAATTTCTATAAACAAACAGCACTGGTTGGAAAAAGGATTCAAGCAAAAGTTTGAAAGTTTAGGTAAAAAAATCTATGATTTAGAGCTGATCGATGTTCCTATTTACGGGCCGAATGCAGTTGGCGAACACAGTAAAGATTTGGGTGTTGTGGCTATTTTTAAGCGGGGAGCGGACTTGGGTTGAAGGAGTGCGTTATTAATTTCAAACATCGACAGCAGTATATAGTCCGATTAAACCTACTAGTATTAGGCTGAGGGCCCAAATTAATTCTAAATTAAAAAACGTTTTCGACAGGAATTTCAATCCCAACCAGACATACATTGCAAAGGCCAAAAGACCACCCGCGAATGTCATGGCTGTAGTATGGATGAATGCCACGAGAAGGGCAGAACTTATTTTTCCGGCCATCAACGCACCAGCTGCTTTATGGCCGGAGTCAAGCTCCTCTGGTGCGCATATGCCTAGATAAATCGGTACGAGCATTAACCCCGCGCCATGAGCTAAAGCTGCGAGAAATGACCAGAGCGCTAGTCTTGTTGGATGCACGCGTGCCAGGAATCTTGGGTGGCGGCGGTTAATCAAAAGGTAGATGCCGAAGAGTGTAACCAGGAGCCCAGCAGTCATACGAATTTGCATTTCCCACATGATCAAGGATGCCATTAAAGAAAATGGTAAAAGTATAAGCGTCATTGACAGGAAATGACCTAAGGCTAAAGCCGCAAGCGCTTTTGGCATTGCTTTGTGTCGCCGTTCCATTAAGGCGGCAGATACAGCTAACGGCCACCCCATTCCAGGATTTAGGCCGTGGTATATTCCGGAAAAAATAACGGCCCCCCAGAGGGCCGTTATCGAAGTTATTTGTTCCAAATTTAGACTGAGGGGAAGCAGAAGCTGTCCGTTGAACAATCACCTCCCTCAAGCCGGATCTGGTGAGACCTATAGCCTTTTGGAAATTTTACACAGAAATCTTTATTAAGAGTGAATTCCCCGTTTTCGCCAACATCGGCCATTACCATGGCTGCACCGCGATCACCTGGATAGAATTGGTCATCCCATGTTGAGTATAGCGAGTTAGTCCAATAAACACGCTTTCCATCGCGACTTATTTCAACCATTTGTGGGCCATAACCGAAGTCAGCGCCACTTGGATGTTTTCTTTTTGCGACAATGCCACCAATTTCAACTTTACCGTTTAAGACTGGCTTCATCGGATCTGAGACATCATACTGGTGCATTTCTCCGGTACCCCAGCAGGCAACATAGAGATACTTGTCATCTAGGCTCAGATCGATATCGGTAACAAGAGGTGGAACAGCGGAAAACCCCTTAAGCAGTTCCGGCAAGTCATTTGGATCGGCGGCGACTGGTGGAATTGTTATGGTTTTTTTAGCCTCAAAAGTACCATCTTCATTGCGCCACCATGTGAAAATGGCTCCTTCTAAGTTGCTTGTATCAACTACAACACCGCAAAAGCCATACTCTTTAGTGGGTTCATGGGCAGGACGAATCTCAAGTGCCATCTGATGGTTTTCGCCAAGATCAATGGTTTGAACGTTGTTTCGACCGCGTAAGTCCCAGAAATGGATAGAATGGCCATATTTATTGCTCAGGAGGTCCTCGGGAACTATACCGTTTTCAAATTGTGGAGGAAGCCCCCACTCAGAGCTAACCATATAATCTTTAGGAAGGTTCCACCAAAAATCATAATGTTTGTCCTGTGGCCCGCGATCCATTTCATAGCGGCCAAGAATGTCAAAAGTTTCACAATCCATAATGAAAATGCCAGGGGGACCATCGGTCCCGTCTTTACCACCGCCGCCTAGAGTAGAAACATAAATACCCTCTGGTCCGCAATGAATCGTATGCGGCCTGGAGTAGCCGGTTTTTTCCATTAATTCCTCGGGCTCGATAATCTTGTGGATTTTCGCGTCCAAGGGATCCTTTACATCAACAACATATATGCGAGAAGATCGTATTCCTGGGATAATTAGGTAACGCCGCTCATAAAAAGCATGTCCGGTCAAAGGTGACAGAGCTGATGAGCAAGCATTCCAGCCAAAGTGATGAAACTCGTCCCCTTTATTTGGCATGAAAAGACTATGAAGAATTTCTCCGTAAGTATCTGATGTTGGATCGACATCAACAACGGCGAGGCCATCTGGCTGCGACCCATCGGGGCTCAGCATGAGTGTAAATGCTAGCTTTTCGACTGGTGCTTTCATTGCTAAGGCTGGTGATGCGTAGAAAGTTGGATCAGGTCTTAGGTTCATTAAATTCTCCCTCTTTAGTCCTTTTGGGACCATTTCTGGTTTAGTTGATCGAATCTTGCGTAACTCAGATCAAAGATTATTTCTACTGTATAGTAAAGAAATTTGAGCTGTCAAAAAATCTGTTTGTTAAACTACTGTTTTTTACTTGATATTTGAATTTTGAAACAGCAAGGATTGTACAAGTATAAAATCCAGAGAGACTGCTACCCTTGAAGCATTGCAGGTTTTGATGTGAGCGAGTAGTGGTAGAATGATTGTTTTGGGAGGAAAATTATGCGCACAAGAGCTGCAGTAGCACTGGAGGCCGGTAAGCCACTTGAAATTATGGAAGTGGAACTTGAGGGGCCACGTGCTGGAGAAGTTTTGGTTGAAGTGAAGGCTACGGGACTTTGCCATACAGATGAATTCACCCGTTCCGGTGACGATCCTGAGGGCATTTTCCCAGCCATTCTTGGCCATGAAGGGGCAGGCGTTGTCGTAGAGGTCGGTGAGGGTGTAACAAGCCTTGAGGTTGGAGATCATGTTATCCCTCTATACACTCCCGAGTGCCGTGAGTGCGAATATTGTCTGAACCCAAAGACCAACTTGTGTCAAGCTATTCGATCCACGCAAGGCCAGGGGCTTTTACCTGATGGCTCGACTAGATTTTCAATGCTGGATGGGACCCCAATACACCATTACATGGGATGTTCGACCTTTGCTAATCATACCGTCGTGCCGGAGATAGCTTTAGCTAAAGTACGTAAGGACGCGCCTTTTGATAAGATTTGCTACATTGGATGTGGCGTTACAACTGGTATTGGGGCAGTAATTAATACAGCCAAAGTTGAAATTGGTAGCCGCGGTATTGTATTTGGCCTAGGCGGTATTGGTCTTAATGTTATTCAGGGTTTACGCTTGGCTGGAGCCGATCAAATTGTAGGTGTTGATCTTAACGATAACAAGGCTGAAATGGGGACTCAGTTTGGGATGACAGATTTCGTTAATCCATCTAATGTGAGTGGCGATCTTGTAGCGCATCTTGTTGAGCTTACGGGTGGAGGTGCTGATTATACCTTTGATGCTACAGGAAATGTCGGCGTAATGCGAGCTGCGCTAGAATCGGCTCACAAAGGCTGGGGAGAAAGCATAATCATAGGAGTTGCGCCTGCTGGGGCAGAAATAAGTACTAGGCCGTTCCAGCTAGTAACCGGGCGTGTCTGGCGTGGAACTGCATTTGGTGGCGCTTCAGGCCGCACAGATGTACCTAGGATTGTTGACTGGTATATGGATGGAAAGATTGAAATTGACGCAATGATTACCCACAAACTTACTCTTGATGAAATCAATCACGGCTTTGACCTGATGCATGAAGGTAAATCAATAAGGGCTGTTGTGGAGTTTTGATGAATGGTCATTGGTACGCCGGAAGTCCATAGTTACTTCGATGAAAATACGAATGCTGCTTGTTATATTTTGAAGGACCCTGCTTCAAAATCGTGCGCAGTAATTGACTCGATTCTTGACTTTGATATGGCATCGGGATCCACGCACACTGCTCACGCCGATATGTTGATCCGCGAGATTAAGTCAAATGGCTGGTGTCTAGAGTGGGTAATAGAAACCCACGTCCATGCCGATCACCTTTCCGCCGCGCCCTATTTGGCAGATCAGATCGGAGGAAAGATTGCTATTGGGTCCAATATAGAGTCCGTACAAAAAGTTTTTGGGAAAATTTTCAATGCTGGTACTGAGTTCCAGATGAATGGTAGTCAGTTTGATAGGCTATTTAAGGATGGTGACAGTTTCAAGTTAGGGGGACTTACAGTTGATGTTATGCACACACCTGGTCATACGCCTGCATGCGTTACCTATGTAGTAGGCAATGCGGCCTTCATTGGTGACACTCTATTTATGCCGGATTTTGGTACGGCTCGTGCTGATTTCCCAGGAGGATCTGCAAAAGACCTTTATTACTCAATTCAGCGAATTTTGGCCTTACCAAATGAAACGCGACTTTTCCTGTGTCACGATTATAAGGCTCCTGGGCGTGATGAATATTGTTGGGAAACTACAGTTGCTGAAGAAAAGGAGAACAATATTCATGTGGGAGGTGGCAAAACTGAAGAAGAATTTGTTGCTTTTCGGACAGCGCGGGATGCGCAACTTTCAATGCCAAAACTGATCATACCTTCAATCCAAATAAACATGCGCGCAGGTCAAATGCCACCACCAGAACCAGATGGAAATGTTTACCTAAAGGTACCAATTAATAAACTTTAATATTTTAAGCGTGTACTGTGATGTATGAAGCACATGCTTCCAATTTGAAAATCGTTAAACAGGTTTTGCAGTATTTGACAGTCACCGTATTACGAGAGGATCTTTGTTCAAAAGACGTAGGTGTTGGATGTCTATACCTGCGTGAAAGATAAATACAATGAGTTATTCTGAAATCCAATATCGAGCTCTTCAGATCCTTGAGCCAGGAAATAAAGGCGACTGGCTGAGTAAATTTTGCGATACACTTATTGCCTTGTTAGTCATAGTAAATATTTTTGCCGTCACGCTTGAGTCTGTGAGTAACTTCTCGATTAAATTCGCTACTCAATTTTATGTATTTGAATTTTTCAGCGTAACTGTATTTTCAATAGAATATCTTCTTAGGCTTTGGGCTAGCGCAGCAAAGCGTTCTGCAAGTGATAAAATATTTGGTAGCCACAGGCTTGGATACATGCTGAGTTTTAGTGGCTTGATTGATCTGGTCTCAATTTTGCCATTCTATTTACAGGCACTTTTTCCAGGGCTCGACTTACGCGTTCTGCGAACGTTGCGACTTCTCCGTATTTTCAAATTGTCAAACTATAATACTGCTATTGAAGACCTTTTCAGTGCGGTTTACGAAGAGCGAAAGTCTTTCATCGCTGCACTTTATCTTTTTGTTATTGCTTTTGTGTTGACTTCCTCACTAATTTACTATGCTGAAAATGAAATGCAGCCAGACAAGTTCGCTTCAATACCAGATGCGATGTACTGGTCCTTGATTACTTTAACAACTGTTGGGTATGGGGATGTTTCGCCTCTAACTTGGGTTGGTAAAATTATTTCTGTCGCAACTGCTCTTATGGGTGTTTCGGTTGTTGCTCTACTAACAGGTATTTTAGCTAACGCGTTCAGCAATCAGATTGCGAGGCGAAAGATGCTTTTTGAAGATCAAATCCGCGAGGCGCTGGAAGATGGAGTTGTCGACGCACTTGAGGTGCGATCTCTTGAGCAATTACGCAAAGATTTTGGCCTTTCTAAACAACAGGCTGACGCACTTATGCGGCACGTAAAGCGAGAACAGAAAGTGAAATAGCCCGAGTACATTAAGTTGGATCTGTTCGGAATTTAAAGTTAGCCGATAAGATCCTGTCCACAAGTCAAAAAAAGTTCCACATTTGTTAGTGGATCTTAAGTTAATTATACGGTTCTAGAGTTGGGCAGGTATGAGATGGTATTAGAAGAGTTTTTCAATTCAAATAAAGTAATCGATCTGAGCTTCTTTAATTTTCAGAACGCTATAACGGCTGCTTATTTTGCTGATGCAGAATATAATGTCATTCGGACAAATCAAAATTTCAAACAATTTTTCCCCGCTTTGGGAAATCTCCAAGGTGTCTATTTTCCTGATATTTTGAAAGCCCTCGAAGTTGAGCAAAATTATATCGATGAATTCGTAAAAAAGCTTGAGACTGACGGCCGTGTTCTGATCCCTCGTTTGGAGATCGAACAGGGCGAGGAAGTAAGAGTGTTTTCTCTACTATCAACAAAAACAGAAAGTCCCGACTTTTCCTTCCTCCAAGGCGTTCAAGGACAGTTTGTAGACCGTACAAATGAAGATAAGCTTCGGCAGGAAAAGGAAAAACTTGTAAAGGATCAGCTGAAGAACCAGGAGATTATTCGGCAAAAGAGTGATAGACTTGAAGAAATCTCAAAAAGGCTGGCTAGCTACCTCTCACCACAGGTCTACGATAGCATTTTTCAAAGCAACGGAGAATTGAGCAAAAAACACCAACGGAAGAATTTGACGGTATTTTTTTCCGATATTGTGCGCTTCACGGAGCTAAGTGATACGCTTGAGCCGGAACTTCTTGCGAAACTTGTTAATAACTATCTGTCAGAGATGACAAACATAGCAATAGAGTGTGGTGGTACTATAGACAAATTTATTGGGGACGCCGTTATGGTATTTTTTGGCGACCCCAAGACATTGGGAGAGAGGCAGGATGCTCTAGCTTGCGTTGAAATGGCTACAAAAATGCAAAAACGTATCGAGGACCTGCAAACTTACTGGAAAAAAATTGGCATAAAGGACGGCATGCAGGTTCGCATGGGAATATCAACTGGTTATTGTACGGTAGGTGATTTTGGGTCTCAACAACGCCTCGATTACACTGCTTTTGGAAGCCCCGTGAACTTGGCGGCACGATTAGAAGCGATGGCCCCGGCCACCAAGATTATAATTTCGGAGCAGACCTACGATCTCATCGCGGATCAAGTTAAATGTGAGCCATATAAAGAGATTACGCCAAAAGGGTTTTCTAGACCTGTAAGTACGTTCTGCGTTTCAGATCACAATTTAAAGTCAAGGGTCCGCGAGCAAGGCCAGTTCCAAAAGTTAGGAAGCCGGGTATCGATAGATATTTTTGACACTTCTGATATAAGAGCCGCCATCGCAGAACTGAAAGAGATTGAGCGTGAATTTGAAAACCTTCTAGATGGGAAAAATAGCGAGTAATTTTTGTCGTATTAAAGTTGGTGTCTTGAGTGCAGCCCGATTTCTGTGCAATAAGAACGTAGGTGCCTAACAGAACTGGACTTGTTTTGCTTATCAAAATGCACGGAACACGGGGATCGATTCCCCAACCAAAAGAAACTACGAGATATGGTGGAAATACATCCTGTTATGAAGTATTGACTGACGATTTCCAGATCATTTTTGACACTGGTACTGGCTTTCAGGATGTTGCCCTTGACCAAGACAGAATGACAGTCATCCTTTACAGTCATTTTCACCATGATCACATACAAGGCCTGCCATTTAATCTGGATGTTTTTTCCCACCTTGAAGATATTTATCTTTCAAGCGCGTTGGTGAATAGACAGGTTTTAAAGAATCTTATCCAAACCTATTTCTCCGGTGGTTATTTTCCTGTTGATATCGTTAATATTCTGAAACAACTTAAGTTTCTGAATTGTACAACGGTACAGCGAAAGCTTGCCCCAACCTGTAAGCTTGACATGATTGAGCTTAATCACCCTGGCGGTAGTATGGGTTACTCCTTGAAAACGGAAAAAGGTAAGTTTTCTTATCTCTTGGATAATGAATACAGCAATGATCAACTAGATGCATTGTTGGAGTTTGTTGATGACTCAAAGATGGTTATTTGGGATGGCATGTTTACAGAAGAGGAGTTAAAAAATAGAAAAGGCTGGGGTCATTCATCAATAGAACAAGCATGCATTTTTGCTGATAAAGCCAATATTGGCGAGCTGCGCATAAGTCATCATAGCCCAAGTAGAACTGATGATGATCTTGACACGTTGTCTGTGTCACTTACATCTGCAAAAGCTTCTTTCGCGGTACAATCTGCTAAGGTCAAATTCTAGAATGAAAAGAATGAAGGTGGAAGCGCAAAAGTTCATTTTCCGTAAAGGAGATGCTGCAAATGGCGTATATCTTGTAATATCTGGGGAAGTTGGAATTTTTCTTCCTAGCAATGCGACCACCCAGCCCGATTTTCTAGTCCGTGAAAATGAACTTTTTGGGGAAATGGGTGTAGTAAGTGATCAGTCACGAATGGCTAATGCCCATACAGAGACAGACTGTGATTTACTTTTTGTTTCTAGAGAAGAGTTCGACAAAATGGTTGACGAATCGCATATCGTTGTACGCGGTATTCTAAGAATTCTTGCAGAGAGACTGCGTTCTGCTCAAATGCCAAAGAAGTAGGTCTAACTTGCGAGTTGTTTAAGGCCCTATTTTTGCTTTATAGAACCACCCAACATAATAAGAACTTAATTTGCACCTGATTTGAATTTGTGAATATTGACGCAATAGGCTACGTTGGTAGTTGGAATGTGACTTACTAAAGGTGGTAAATGCTGATCGGATATACGAGAATTGCGAAAGTCCAGCCAGAAGAAGATTTACAAATCCAACAGAAATCTTTGATGGATTATGGGTGTTCAGAACAGAATATTTATCGTGAAAAGACTATCAACGGTGCACCGCAACCTGAGTTGAAAATGGCTATTAATGCGCTTAGGAAAGGTGATAAATTTGTGGTCGATCATTTATCTCGTTTTGGATACGACATAAGTGATATTGGCAAAATACTAGAGAAAATTGAGGAGAAGTATGCAAACTTAGTGGTGCTCGACCTAGGTGGCAATCTAATGGACTCGTCCACAAAATCGGGATTAGCGATGCTTAAGACAGTTCAAGCCATTGCAGCCCTTTCAGCAGACGCCTCTCGAGAAAAAAAATTAGAAGACCTTGTGAAAACCCGTAAGAATTACAAACGCGGCACGTAGCTATGATTCGCAAATTTTTTTTAGTTATAGCTGTTCTTCTCTTTTCGGTAGTAAATTTGAACGCCGAAGAGAAAGTAATTTGCGGTATAAATTTGTTTTTTACACATGACGATCATGGACCCACCGCAGAATATCACTTAACAACACAAATTACTAATCGAAGCGGCCGGTCTGTTTCAGGAGTTGCTACTTTTTTTTACAATAAGCAGGGTGCACTGATTGGTAACGCGGAACTGGACTGTGATATTGCTCGACCACCGCTTCAACCCGGAAGCACGGGGCAATGTTCCACATTGCTGCAAACCATTGATGGAAAAATGATGGAAAAATTTGGTACCTCAATGTGGACTGAGATCGTAAATGTTCAGCTTGAACGTTTAATTAGCATAACGCACTGCCAGGTCGAAGGTTACCGGTATACCATAGAGTGAGCAACCATTTAACTAGTTTAGCAGTACTATTTTGGCTGTGCAGAATAATTGTATGTTACATCAAAAGAGCCCTTCATCTCTAGCAATTAAAGCTGCTTGAGTGCGATTTCCCGCGCCAATTTTTCGATAAAGCGTTTTGACATGAAGTTTTATTGTTGGTTCTTGTAAATCAAGATCTCTGGCGATCTCTTTGTTCGACTTACCTTTAGATAAACCTTCAAGAACCTGAAGTTCGCGTCTTGATAGTTTTTCTGCGAGGGGATTGGGCGCCGTAGCTTCATCTTCTGCGGTCATAAAGTTGATTGGTGCGTATTGTTCGCCCATTGCCATGAACCGTACGGCATTTAACAGTGACTTGGCTGAGAGTGTTTTTGGTACGAAACCGGCAGCTCCTGAAGCTAAGGCCTGTTCGGCAACGGAACGCGCTGGAGTTCCCGAAATCAAAGCGACTCTCTGACCGCCGTTGTGGGCTAGGGCCTTTTTCAAACCGTTCAGGCCTGACATACCGGGCATGTTGTAATCCAACATTATCAGGTCAAACGGCCCTTCTGAGTCGACTTTGTCTAATGCAGCGTCTAGGTCGGGTGCAGTTGAGCACGCGATGTTACCTTGTCCCTCAAGAAACATACACAAAGTATCTGTGAGAAGAATATGATCATCTGCAATTAATATCTTCATCTATTCGTTTCTACCGTTTACGCAATTATATCAACTAAAGTACATAATGTGATAATAAGGACTTAGAAACAATCTTAAAAGCATATATTACGCCTCTAGGTAAGATTGAAATATACCACTTTTAGCAATAAATCTATAATAAAGAATATAAAGCAGGGCGTTAAGTATACCATCTTAAATCTAACGAGATTCTATTTAAAATTGGAGGTTGAAATTTATCTCTTCAGGTGGATTTTAGTACACTTTTCGATTCCTGCTAATTATAAAAGTTAACTTATTATAATAGTCAACCTAATTGGTTAACCTTGAAAACAATGGCGGAAGAGTAGGCAAATAATAGGCATTATTCCGTGAGTTCGATCCAAAGTATTATAAATTGCATTTAGTTAGTCTGAAGTAAAAGGGCGCCTATCCTTTAAAAGTCATGAATCGACCTGACATCTATTAACTCGTTTACCTAATGAATTTGAAAATTCCTATAAGTTAAATTAAAATCCTCGCTCACAAAGCCAATTAATAGTGAGTGCCTGGCTCTATGGAAAAAATTGGCTAGTTTGGTTTAAGATAAATATACAGGAATGGAAGAGCAGGTGTGGCTGCAGATGCGGTGGTGGTATTATTAGATTTATACAGAATTTTGGAAATGAAAGAAGAACTCGGCCAACATGCCTTGAGAACATTTTCAGAAGGTTTGCAGTGGAAGCTTTGAAAGTGCCTTAAGGCTTAGCTGATTTTAGCGATAGTTGGGCACCCTTAAATAATGCCTTATAAGCGAGGACCTTCTTTGCTCTTGACCCACTTACCTGCTCGATTACAATTACGAAAGGCCAAGTGCCAAAGTCTTCAATTCCTCTATGCATTGGCTAGATTTACGTTTGGGAAATTAATATGGCTGCTATAAATAAAGTTTATTCCGATTCATCGTATCGCTCCGCAAAGACGCTAATGACTCTCGCAAGAATGGGCTCGTTTCATCAAACTAGACTTTCTTTCATGCGAACCTTGTTGCGGCGGTTCGTCACCGAAAACTGGTCTTTTAAAAGGGCTCATTTTGATATTAACATGCGGGGCGTCGGAGCTGCTGTATACAGCGCAATCGGTCCGATAAACACATATTCTCTTGTTGCATTTGCAAACGATCTACCACCAGAAAAAAGATCTGATCGTGTTATCGCTACTGAGTGGGATGCAACGTTCACGCTTTACGATGGCGTACCTTCAAATGCGGAAATTGAACGTCTCAGAAAGATTATCCCACTGCAGGAAGCTGGTCGGGTAAGTGAGCGTGAGCTAAGTTTGTCGAGGGCTAACCGGTCGGTACGGCTTTGGGATCATGTAGTTTCTGCCTTGGCAAAGGGACATCAGCCAGACGAAGATCTTGTTGCGGCTGTTGGATATCTTATGCGTACTACTGCAGTCTACGGGTCAGGTAAGTTTGGCGTGGCGGATCGTGAAGTTTTATCTGGTAGGCCAGAATGCCGAGGACCTTTTCAAATAGAAATGATGACTGTTTATCTGATCCGGACTTTTGTAATGGATCTTGTTGAGCATCTCGCCAAGTTACATTCACCTGGAAAAGCTGTGCGATTAAACCCCAAATCTAGAAGAAGTTTTGGTATTGGTAACTCTACGGGTCTTGGTATGGCGCCATTTCTGGTCAATCACCCCATGCTTATTAATAATTGGATAATGGCAAAGGAGGAAGCACTTCTCCGAGTGCGCTCAGTAGAGAAGGCGTCCAAAAAAGAGATATGCGTATTCTTAAATTTAGTTCCTCGTGTAATTCAGAGTGTTAAAGACTGGAGATCAGAACATCCCATTCAACTTAATAAACTAGGGGCACTTAAGAGTGATCTTGTGGATTTGAAAGATTATTTGGCTAAGTTTGATTTTCATATTCAGTTTCCTTGGCAACGGCTTCTGGAATGGAGCGAAAAAAACCTAAGCCTGGAGGGTCAAGAGCAATTAATTTCTTTGATTTTGGAGCCTTATTCTGAACTTGTAGATGGGCTTGCAGAATGCATGGATGCTGATGAATCAAAAGGCTTTCGCATCGATGGCCAAATGACCACCGAAACTTTAATTAAGATTTGTAGCGACATTTATGGATGGGCTTTGGACATAGATTGGTCGAAAGAAGATGCCAATGCTCGAGCATGGTACGTGTCAGAAGAAAAACTTGAACCGCGTCTTGGTGAAAGATTCTGCGAAAATATTGCTGACTATGAGCAACCATTGCAACCTGGTCGCGATGCAGCCCGTATGTTTGCTGATCTGAGTTCGAATAGCCTCCATAGTACAACTGCATCTTTCCTTCTCAAACACCCGGAACATCGCCATATAGTGAGGCGTTGTCAGCTCGTAGCGAAGTATCCTTACGCAGAAGTTCGAGGGAATACTATCGATGCCCAAATGATGCCAATCGATCTGTTGCGCGCAAAGCTATCATTTTTTGGGGCAGGTCATTTTGATCCACGGTCTGACCGATGGATACGGATCAATATGTTTAGAGGCGCGCCGTTTCCCCACGAACTACAAACAGATTATCGCGATGACTGGCCCTTTCCTCTCTTAGAAGAAATCTAATGAGCTATTCTTTGGGTGAATATGAAGATCTTTGTAAAAAAGCAGCGCGGGGAAGTGGAATGCATTGGGGGCAGGCTGAAGAGGTTGGAAAAGCGGCCCGTGGACTGAGTACTTACGGTTTAGACGATGGACGACTCATTGTAACGGCAATAAAATGTTTTAGCGAGGAAAACGCCCTCTGGGTGGGACCTGCCTTTTGCGACGCAGGAGCTGATTTCAAGTATACTGTTAATTTACCAGGTGTTGTATCGCCTGCATTGATGCTACCTTTCTTACAGATGATGCTCGGTGATAAAGATATTTCTTTAAAGATAGATTGGATAGGGTTTGAAGGTATCCTTTCGTCCAGTGAAATTTTTTGTTTACGGTCTGAGGGTTTTACTGAGGTTGGACCGGCCAATATTCGGATAAAATCGATTGAAAAATTTGTTCCTGTAAATTCAAATCGCTGCAGTAGGGTCAACGTTGATGAAAAAGCGCTGATACAGCTAAATGAATTTGCCTATAAGACCTACGCTCCATCTACACACGAAAGTCGGATGGCTGGTGCAGGGGCAGGACTCAACGATAACGACTAGAAATAATAACCAGTAAGCTGGACGAAATAGACGATAAATTTATCAATTTACGCTGTTTTTCGGTATTTTACCGGGGCCCATAGTTTTTTGTTTGCGAAGTAGAGCAAGACTGCAAGGAAACCTAATAAGAAAACACCCACAAATCCTGTATACTTTCGATCCATCATCTTTGGTTCAGCAGCCCACATCAAGAAAGCCGCCACGTCCTCAGCCTCATGGTGTAGATCGTTGGAATGCCCATCGTCAAAATCCACGTCTTCACCATAAAGAGGCGGAGACATGGAAATCCAACCACCAGGAAAAGCTGTATTTTCGTAAAGTGTAACTCCTGCTTCTTCTTTTTCTTCTCCTGTGTAGCTGACCAGTAAAGAAGCAATATATTCAGGCCCCCCCATTCCATTAACGAGCTGGCTAATGCCTGTTCCATAAGGACCGTGAAATCCAGCACGTGCTTTAGCCATTAATGAAAGATCCGGAGCTCCTGCATCAATGTTTTCAGGAAAGTTGTCGGTTGGCTTTGCTTCACGATAGTCATCCAGGTCAGGGTCAAACACCTCGAAGTTGTCGGCCGCATACACTCTTACTTGTGCTTCAGTAAAATGTGGCCCACCTTTATCGCTGAGTGTCCTGAGTGGTACATATTTCAACCCGTGACACGATGAGCAAATTTCGGTGTATACTTTTAGTCCACGCTGCAATTGTGTTTCATCGTATGTTCCTAGCGGGCCTTCAAAAGAAAATGCAAAATTTTCGATATGTTGTTTACCGCCGCCTGCTGCTAACGAAAAAGTTGGTAACGACAGAGTTGCTAATATGATAAAAGGAGCCAAGACACTATTCTTTTTCATTATACAAACACTCTATTCTGCAGGAGATAAGGCAATATCTTCTGAAGATTCCTTACTTTTCATTTTTTTGGCATTGAAATCTTCTTCGATTGTTTCGGGTTGCGCCAACGGTTTTTCGATCACGCCGAGGAGCGGCAGGATAATTAAAAAATAGGCAAACCAATACGCCGAAGCTATAAGCGAGAAAGTGGCATAAGGTTCCTCTGCGGGCATAGCACCGAGCCATGTAAGTGCAACAAAGTCAATAACCAAAAGAAGAAACCACCATTTGAACATTGGGCGATATCTGCCTGATCGCACACTTGATGTATCCAACCATGGAGCTAAACCCATGACTGCAATCGCTCCGAACATAGCCAATACGCCAAAGAATTTTGCATCAATAATACCACCAGTTACGAAACTAGCCAGCTGTACGACCCAAACTTCAGCAGTGAAAGCGCGAAGTATAGCATAGAATGGTAGGAAGTACCATTCGGGTACGATATGAGCAGGAGTTGCGAGCGGGTTTGCTTCAATATAATTGTCCGGATGGCCCAAGTAATTAGGCATGAACCCAACAATAGCGAAAAAAATACAAAGGATCAGTGCCAACGCGAACAGGTCCTTTATTACAAAATATGGCCAAAAGGGAAGTGTATCTTTCTCCGCTTCTGCTTTCGAAGTGCGGCGAACTTCGACACCAGTCGGATTGTTATTACCGGTCGTGTGAAACGCCCAAATATGAACAATCACTAGACCTGCAATCAAAAACGGCAACAGGTAATGCAAGCTGAAGAAACGGTTCAATGTGGCATTATCTACGGCGGGGCCTCCAAGCAGCCAGGTTTGGATAGCTTCGCCAATAAATGGTATGGCACCAAAAAGTCCTGTAATCACGGTTGCGCCCCAGAAAGACATCTGACCCCACGGAAGTACATAACCCATGAAAGCCGTACCCATCATTAGCAGGTAAATCAGCATCCCGATTACCCATGTGATTTCACGCGGCGCTTTATAAGAGCCATAGTAAAGACCACGAAAAATATGTGCATAGACCGCTACAAAAAACAAGGAGGCACCATTCATGTGAATATATCGAATGAAGTGACCACCGTTTACGTTTCGCATGATGTGCTCAATTGATCCGAATGCCATATCCACATGAGGTGTATAATGCATTACCAAGACAATTCCTGTAATTATCTGAAGTGCGAGGCAAAAGGTTAAAACAATGCCCCAGATCCACATCCAATTCAGATTTTTTGGGGTCGGAATCATAAGGGTATCATACAACAAGCCTACTATCGGTAGCCTAGAGTGTAGCCACTTTTCTCCCTTCGTCTTGGGTTCATAGTGATCATGGGGTATGCCAGACATTTCTTACTCCTTACCCAAGTTTAACTGTATCGTCATCGACAAATTGTGCGAGAGGCACCGGTAAGTTCTCGGGCGCTGGGCCTTTCCGAATGCGACCACAGGTGTCGTAATGCGACCCATGGCAAGGACAAAACCATCCATTGTAGTCTCCCGCCCCATCTCCTAGGGGAACACAGCCTAAGTGAGTGCAAACACCCAACATCACTAACCACTCTCCGTTTTCGTCTAAGGATCTATTTTCATCATTCGCATCAAGGCCTGGATTATTGTTATTCCTTGCTTTTCTATCGGGAAGTATAGTGATATCAACTTCCCTTGCCTCCTGAATCTCTGCTTCAGTTCGCCTGCGAATAAATACTGGCTTGCCGAGCCATTTAACTGTTAGCTGCGTTCCAGGCTCTATCCCACTGATATCAACTCGTATTGAGGCAAGAGCTTTAACGTCCGCGGATGGGTTCATTTGGTTCACTAGAGGCCAAACAGCGCCAGCTGCTACAACGGACCCAGTACCGCCGGCGGCATAATATAGGAAATCTCGACGCGTGCCTTCGTGCTCTACAGTGTCCGTCAATTTAATACCCCATTGGTTAACTAGCGATGTAAAGACCACATTTAATAAAAATACGTGCTTGCTTTTTTGGGTTCTACTTAGCTCTGCTTTATGCTCTCGTCCACCCATATGTACTTTGTAACCTTCATTAGCGCCTAAGTGTCGCGGTTTTTTTTAACACATCATCGGCCAAAACTAACATTTCGGTCCAATACGATCTAAAAGTGATCTATAGTGTGGTTAACCTTAGAGGATAAGACGCAATGCTCCGAATAGTATCTAATGATTTTACCATTTTCATTTGTTGATTTCTCTTATACACGGCCTGTTATCTGAAATCTGGCGTAATTATCCCAACGTCTGATGCAAGCGATAGTGGGATAAGGGGGGATTCGCCCTCTGAGAAATGGCCACAAGGCCGAATTAGGAAACATAAATGTTTGAAGTAACAACAAAATCGATAGAATGGGGTGAAGATACCCTAACTTTGGAAACGGGCAAGGTAGCCCGTCAGGCCGATGGTTCGGTCATAGCTACGCTGGGTGAAACCTCAGTCATGGCAAATGTAACATTCGCAAAGCAACAAAAACCTGATCAGGACTTTTTTCCCCTTACAGTACATTACCAGGAAAAATATTATGCCGCGGGCAAAATTCCGGGTGGATTTTTCAAACGCGAAGCCCGCCCTTCCGAAAAAGAAACTTTGACGGCACGCTTGATTGACCGCCCAATTAGACCACTTTTTGTGCCGGGTTTTAAACACGAAGTTTTAGTTATGTGCACAGTTTTGAGCCACGATTTGGTCAACGATCCAGATATTGTAGCCATGATAGCTGCTTCTGCCGCTTTAACTATTTCCGGCGTGCCCTTTATGGGGCCGGTGGCAGGGTGCCGTGTAGGATATTCCGGGGGCCATTATGTTCTGAATCCGAGTGTGGATGATATGGACAATCTTCGCATCGATCCAGAACAGCAGCTTGATCTTGTAGTTGCAGGCACTAAAGAGGCTGTGATGATGGTTGAGTCAGAGGCCTATGAACTTAGCGAAGATGAAATGCTAGAGGCGGTTACATTTGCACACGAGCAAATTCAACCTGTGTTAGATTTGATCGTAGATTTAGCGGAAGATTCGGCAAAAGAACCTTTTGAATACTTCCCATCGGATTATTCCGAACTTTATGATGCGTTAAAAACAGTTGGTGAAAGTGAGATGCGCGAGGCCTTTTCGAACACTGACAAACAGGAGCGCACATCAGCGGTTGTTGCAGCAAGAGCTAAAATCCAGGCAGCCTTATCAGAAGAGCAGTTGGCTGATAGCAACCTTGGATCGGCAATGAAAAAGCTCGAAGCGAGTATTTTGCGCGGGGACGTGGTACACGGTGGCAAACGTATCGACGGTCGTTCAACGACAGACGTTAGGCCGATCGTTTCTGAAACTGGTCTTTTGCCGCGCACCCACGGTTCATCGCTCTTCACGAGAGGTGAAACGCAGGCGCTTGTTATTACTACGCTCGGAACTGGAGATGATGAGCAGATCATCGATGCGCTTCATAGCAATTCGCGCAGTAACTTTCTACTTCATTACAACTTCCCGCCGTACTCCGTTGGTGAAGCAGGTCGTGTTGGTCCTCCAGGCCGACGTGAAGTCGGTCACGGCAAACTAGCGTGGCGTGCACTTCAGGCAGTTTTGCCTTCGGCTACTGATTTCCCATATACGATACGGGTTGTGTCTGAAATTACTGAATCAAATGGCTCGTCATCAATGGCGTCTGTCTGCGGTGGTTCTCTTTCCATGATGGATGCAGGGGTCCCGTTGAAGTCACCTGTGGCCGGCGTAGCGATGGGACTAATACTAGAAGATGGTGGCGAATTCGCTATTTTGACTGATATCCTTGGTGATGAAGACCATCTGGGTGACATGGATTTTAAGGTGGCTGGAACAGAAAATGGTATTACTTCGTTGCAGATGGATATCAAAGTCGCAGGGATAACGCCTGAAATTATGAAGCAAGCGCTTGCTCAAGCGAAAGACGGGCGGATGCACATTCTGGCCGAAATGGCCAAAGCACTGACAGAAGCTAGTGAATTTAGTGTTCATGCACCACGCATTGAAACTATGACGGTTCCAACCGATAAAATTCGTGAGGTAATAGGATCTGGCGGTAAGGTAATCCGCGAAATCGTCGAAACTTCAGGAGCAAAGGTGGATATTAACGATGATGGCGTGATAAAGATTGCCTCTCCTGATGGAGATTCGATCAAGAAAGCTTATGAGATGATCCATTCTATCGTTGCAGAGCCTGAAGTTGGCCAGATCTACGATGGGAAAGTTGTAAAAATAGTTGATTTTGGAGCGTTCGTGAACTTCTTTGGAAAACGCGATGGGCTCGTTCATGTGAGTCAGATTGAAGCCCGCCGGATAAACCACCCATCAGATGTACTAAAAGAGGGTCAGGAAGTGAAAGTGAAGCTGCTTGGTTTCGATGATCGTGGCAAAGTCCGCTTGGCGATGAAGATGGTTGACCAGAATACTGGCGAAGAGATCCATGCCGAGAAAAAAGGAAATAAGGCGGACTCTTAATCCACATTTTAGTAAGTAATAGACTGCTGCTTTTAGGAGCGGTCTATTACAAATTGTTTTGCCGATATTTCTACACTATACATGGTTGTCTTTAAGTAAATATGCTTTGCCGATGTGGCGTAGTCCGCCTAACTTAAAATCTCACCAATTATGAAGGACGGGTTGGCTATTTTGCCCTATTACTATTGCATTTCTTAATACCATTGGTTACATATAATCCAGTTAAAATCGGCAATTGAGCTCAGCTCATAGCAAAAAATTACAACATTGCAATTTTAGATGGAGTGCCTCAATGATTGAGAAGCGTCAGTTTTACATTAACGGTCGATGGGTAGATCCGATTGATGGAATTGAGCGGCAAGTTATTAACCCCTCCACTGAGGAACCTGTCGGCGTTATATCTCTTGGAGAACAGGCAGATGTAAATTCAGCAGTGATGGCAGCTAAGTCAGCGTTACCCTCTTGGATGGCAACGCCCGCCGAAAAGCGTATAGCCCACGTCGAAAAGTTATACGAAATATATAAGTCTCGTGCTGAGGACCTTGCCCAAGCAATGAGTCTTGAAATGGGGGCGCCTATTGACATGGCCCGAACCCAACAGGTTGGTGCAGGGCTTAGTCATTTGAAAAGCTTTATACGGGCTGCCAAGGCGTTTAACTTTGAGGTTTCTCTCGGGGATCATGCGCCTAATGATATCATTCTGCGGGAGGCAATAGGGGTCTGTGCATTGATCACGCCATGGAACTGGCCGATGAACCAAATAACTCTTAAAGTTGGGGCAGCAGCAGTTGCCGGTTGTACAATGATACTTAAACCATCTGAGGAAAGCCCATTGAATGCACTGATCTTTGCAGAAATGATGGATGAGGCAGGTTTTCCTCCTGGAGTATTTAATCTCGTTAATGGAGATGGTGTAGGGGTCGGCACTCAACTTAGCTGCCATAAAGACGTTGACATGGTTAGCTTTACTGGGTCGGCCCGTGCTGGAAAACTGATTTCCAAAAATGCTGCGGAAACGCTCAAAAAAGTGCACCTTGAACTTGGGGGTAAAGGTGCCAACATCATTTTTGCTGATGCTGACGAAAAGGCAGTTAAACGCGGTGTAATTCACTGTATGAATAACACGGGGCAATCATGTAATGCGCCAACACGTATGCTCGTCGAACGGTCAATTTATAATCAGGCGGTTGAAACTGCGGCTGAGTCGGCGGAAATTATATCGGTTGGAGCAGCTTACCAAGAGGGTCGTCATATTGGGCCCGTAGTTAATGAGGTTCAGTTCAATAAAATTCAGAAAATGATACAAAAAGGAATAGAAGAAGGAGCAAGGTTAGTCACGGGAGGGACTGGTCGACCCAATGGATTGTATAAAGGCTATTATGTGCGACCAACGATTTTCGCAGATGTTACAAACTCTATGAGCGTTGCAAGAGAAGAAATCTTTGGGCCAGTTTTGTCGATCATCCCTTTTGAGAGTGAGGATCACGCTATTGAGATAGCCAATGACACATTGTACGGTCTCACAAATTATATTCAAACCCAAGATTCCGAAAAAGCAAAACGGGTTGCGCGGTCACTAAGGTCGGGAATGGTGGAAATGAATGGTCAGCCACGTGGTGCTGGCGCTCCATTTGGAGGTATGAAACAATCTGGAAACGGCCGAGAAGGAGGAAAATGGGGAATTGAAGATTTCCTTGAACTGAAATCGGTGTCTGGGTGGGTCACTTAATACCAAAGAATGGAAAATCGAGCTCTCATCTTATTTAAAGAAATGTGGCCAAATTTTTATGTACTTGATGACCAAAAAAGTTTTGAGCTCCTATTTTAAGCTCCGTTGTGTTAAATATTTTTGCAAAACCCGGGAACGTAAGTTTATCTCAAAGTGAATCTCTTTTATAAATCCAGTCGTGATCAGGATCATTTTTAAAGCGCCATTTCCGCAATGGACCCGCCATCACATTAAGGTAATACATTTCGTAACCATACGGAGCAGCACATGGATGATGGCCTTTAGGTACAAGGACAAGATCACCGTTTTGAATGGCGAAACTTTCGTCTAATGATCCATCTTCTGTGTAAATCCTTTGAAATCCAAATCCTTGAGGTGGATTAAGGCGGTGATAATAGGTTTCTTCAAGATAAGTAATATTTGGAAAATCATCGTCATCGTGACGATGAGATGGGTAAGAGGACCAGTTTCCGTTCGGTGTGAAGACTTCGGTGACTAATAGGCTACTAGCAACATCGCGCCCTTCCATCGCAATGTTATTAATAAATCGCTTGTTTGCTCCTTTTCCTCTCTCTGAACTTTGGATTCCTTCCGGTCCTATACGAGCTACTGGATAACCACCTTTATCAGGTGCTGAGCAGACTGCTATTGTACATGCGGTCGTAGCGTTAGCGGACCAGTATTTTTGACGCGGTATATAGAGTGCGTGGGGTATTTTTTTTTCGAAAACACTGAGTCGCTCACCCATTTCGCCAAAGTCATGATCGCCTGCCAGCATTTTTGCCTTGCCTTCCACTAAAACTACAATGCACTCCTTTTCATCTGTGAACTCGTTTATTGCTTCTCCTTCGTTTAATTTGAACAAGCTAAAACCCACGTAAGACCAACCGGCTATTTCTGGCGTTAGATCAAGCACCTTCCCAGAAGTACCACTGGGTTTTCTATGTAGACTTTTCATTAAATTGCTCCGGAGACTGGGTTCTTATCGGATCTTAAAACAGGTAAGCCGGAACGAGAAGTGCTTTCAAGGCAATCCAACTAGATAACAATACTCCTAATTAAAAGTACCATAAAGACAAACAAAAGCAAGATTTACATTCAATCGTTTCTGGTTCGCTGTAGATATAGGCTTTCTCTCCAATTATTGGTGATTGGATACCGACGATCGAGCCAAAAAGCGCGTGGGCTGAGGCGCGTTCCTGGGGCCGACTGAAAACGTTTATATTCACTTAGATACAATAAACGTTCGACAAGCTCTGAATCTGATTGGGAGTATCCTGCAGATTGACAATCTTCGAGAGACCCATCCCGGTCAACAAGGATTTCAAGTATTCCATCCAGCACAGGATAATCAGGTAGGCTATCACTATCCCTCTGAGATGGGCGCAATTCCGCACTGGGGGGTTTTGTAATTACATTTGGCGGGATGACGACCCCATTGGGGCCTTTCATCCATGCACGATGTTGCTGATTACGCCATCTGCAAATATTAAAAACGCTGGTTTTGTATAAGTCTTTTATTGGGTTATACCCGCCGGCCATATCTCCATAAATGGTAGCATAGCCAACGGCTACTTCAGACTTGTTTCCGGTTGTAAGGAGCATTTCCCCAAATTTATTAGACATTGCCATCAGCAAAAGTCCCCTGAGGCGGGACTGAATATTCTCTTCTGTAAGATCGGTGGGAAAGCCTTTAAAAAGCGGAGCGAGCATATTGTTTATTGCCTGCCTACCTTCTGAAATGGGGATATAATCGTATCGACAGCCAAGGTTTTCTGCTAATGTGTTCGCATCATCAAGCGAAGATTGGGACGTATATTCTGAAGGTAACATGACACAGCGTACGTTTTGGGAGCCTAAAGCATCGGAGGCGATTACCGCAACTAAGGCGCTGTCTACGCCGCCAGAAAGTCCAAGAAGTACTTTTTCAAAACCGCTCTTAACGCAATAATCGCGCAAACCGATCACCATCGCATGGTAATCCGCTTCCTGTTGATCAGGTATTTTTACCTTTTCCGCATCTTCTATCATCCACCCGCCCAAATGCCGCCTGAGCACGATATCAGTCTCGGCCTCGGAGAACATCGGCATTTGTAGCGCGAGTGGACCACCAGGGTTTAATGCAAAACTGCCACCATCGAAAACTTGATCATCTTGTGCACCAACCATATTGAGGTAAATTAGGGGTAAACCGCTTTCCAAAACGCGAGAAACCATTCTGTTGAGACGGTCATCTCTCTTGCCTCTATGGTATGGAGACCCGTTTGGGATTAAAAGAAATTCTGCTCCTGTTTCTGCTTGGGTCTCAACCACGTCTTCGTGCCAGGCATCTTCACAGATTGGGCTGCCAATACGGGTGTTTCCAATTGAATAGGGGCCGCTGACCGCGCCTCTATCAAATATCCGAAGCTCATCAAACACACTTTCATTTGGCAAATGATGTTTTTCAACAACGGATTGGATTTCACCAGATTTCAAGATGAAATAAGCGTTGAAGACTGCTTTTTCCTCCGACCAAGGACCTCCAATTGCCAGGGCGGGCCCATTGGCGCAAGCCTTTGCAAGTTCTTTAATTGTTTCAATAGCAGCACTAAGAAATGATGGCTTAAAGATCAAATCCTGTGGATTATATCCTGTTATGAACATTTCCGGTAAAGCAACGAGATCCGACTCATTATTTTTGCCATTGAGCCACGCTTGAAAAGCTTTGTCTGCGTTGCCACTAAGGTTTCCGACTGTAGGATTCAACTGGGCTAGGGTTATCTTAAATGTATCTGCCATTATCTTATCTAAAGCTCCTATCAATCTATTTAGCAGATAAAATTCCAAGGAAAAGACATCAGGGTTTAAATCTCTTCAACTTGCAGTACACCCTCGAGGCTTCTCAACGCACCTTTGATCTGTGGATTGAGTGGAAATTCTTCACCTGCACTGATAGTTACTTCCCACGGCAATAGATGATTAAATAGGCGGAATTCAATTGGTCCGTTTGGTGCGGCGATCCCTTGCTGCTTTGCTTGTGATAGAACAGACGCTACGGATGTCACAGCAGTCTCATTTTCGATAAAGATTCGGAGACCCATAGGTGTTGAAGTTGCGGTGTTGGCATCAATTGAAGTTACGGAACGGCCCAACAGTTTCAGCTGGTCTGCTTCAAGCGTTGCCTCTACTGTTACAAGAATTTTTTTACCAGCTTCAAGATGTTCTCTTGCCCCTTCCAGCGTTTCAGAGAAAAGTGTCAATTCATAGGCACCACTAACATCGCTGAGTTGAACGAAGGCATATCGGTTGCCGCGGGCAGATTTTCTCTCTTGTCGGCCAGAAACAACTCCAGCTAGTTTGGCCACGCAAGGGCCGTGTTGCACCTTTTCGGAAAGCTCGTCCAACGTCATTACATCCTGACGGCGCAAGGTTCCCATATAATCATCCAAGGGATGCCCCGACAGGTAAAACCCAACGGCAAGAAATTCTTCACTTAGCCGTTCAGCCGGCAGCCAGTCTGTGACCTCTGGTAATCTTGGTTCGGGTAAATCATCCCCAGCATCCCCGAAAAGGGAGACCTGATTTGATGCCTGCTGATCTTGTATCGCCGCCGAATATTGGACTAAAGCTTCTAGGCCTTCGAATACCCGTCGCCGATTGGGATCGAGTTGGTCAAAAGCGCCTGCTCGCGCCAACATTTCAAGAGAGCGTTTCCCAACACGCTTTAGATCGACCCTACGGGCGAAATCAAAGATAGTGACAAATTCTTTGTAAGTACCATCAACTTCCTTTGCCGCGATAACTAAATTCATGGCTTCAACGCCAACATTTTTGAGCGCACCCAGTGCGTATAAAAGTACCCCGTCCAGCACATCGAAGGTTGCCTTCGAACGATTAATGCAAGGTGGGACGTAGGGGAGATCCAGCTCTTTTCTTACTTCTTCAAAATAGGTGGCAAGTTTATCGGTCAGGTGAATATCGCAATTCATAACACCTGCCATAAATTCGACTGGGTGGTTGGCTTTTAGCCAGGCCGTCTGATAGCTGACCACTGCGTAAGCGGCTGCATGCGATTTGTTGAAGCCGTAATTTGCAAATTTCTCCAATAAATCAAATACCTCAGACGCTTTCTTGGCATCTATCCCATTTTCGGCAGCACCCTTTTCAAATTTCGGTCGCTCGGCATCCATAGCTTCTTTGATTTTTTTACCCATTGCACGACGCAAAAGGTCGGCGCCACCTAGTGAATAATTTGCCATCACTTGTGCAATTTGCATCACCTGTTCCTGATAAACAATTATGCCCTGGGTCTCTTCCAAGATATGGTCGATCAGTGGATGGATTGACTCTCTGTTTCGACGACCATTCTTTACTTCGCAATACGTTGGTATGTTTTCCATCGGACCAGGTCGGTAGAGCGCTACAAGTGCTACGATATCTTCAATACAAGTTGGTTTCATGCGCTTAAGCGCATCCATCATGCCGCTTGACTCAACTTGAAAAACGGCAACCGTTTTTGCTGATGAATAAAGTTTGAAAGATTTTTCATCATCCAAAGGAATGGATGCAATGTCGTTGATTGATCCTTCCATCGGTTCGTATAATTGTGCTCCGTTGGCGGCAATATGAAGATGACGGTTGGATTTCAGGATCAAATTAACCGCGTTTTGAATAACGGTTAGAGTTTTAAGACCAAGAAAGTCAAATTTGACCAACCCGGCTTGCTCTACCCATTTCATATTGAACTGTGTGGCTGGCATATCGGATCGCGGGTCCTGATAAAGTGGGACTAGGTGATCAAGTGGGCGGTCACCGATTACCACGCCTGCAGCATGAGTTGAGGCGTTGCGAAGCAATCCTTCAACCTGCTGTCCGTAGCTCAAAAGGCGACCAACAACCTCTTCGGATCGCGCTTCTTCCCTAAGGCGAGGTTCATCGGCTAGCGCTTTTTCAATGCTAACGGGTTTGACACCTTCGACAGGGATCATTTTGGAAAGGCGATCTACCTGTCCATATGGCATTTGCAGAACGCGACCCACATCACGAACCGCCGCCTTTGACAGAAGTGCTCCAAAAGTGATTATCTGCCCAACTTTTTCGCGACCATACTTTTCCTGGACGTACTGAATTACCTCTTCGCGCCTGTCCATACAAAAATCGATGTCGAAATCTGGCATACTGACCCTGTCTGGGTTAAGGAAGCGCTCGAATAATAGCGAATAGCGCAGAGGATCAAGGTCAGTTATAGTAAGTGCATATGCGACCAGACTACCTGCTCCTGAGCCACGTCCTGGACCAACAGGAATGTCATTGGCCTTCGACCATTTTATTATATCTGCGACAATCAGGAAATACCCCGGGAAGCCCATGCTTTCGATAACATCAAGCTCAAAAGCAAGCCTTTTCTCGTAGTCTTCTACAGGTGCTGAGAGTTGAATAAAGGCTAGACGTTCCTTTAGGCCCTCTTGAGCTTGACGCCGCAGTTCTTCTACTTCGTCTTCGGCAAATTTAGGTAGAATTGGATCGCGCAAAGATACTTTAAAGGAACAGCGTTGGGCAATCTCTACGGTATTTTTAATAGCCTCAGGCAAATCGGCAAATAGCGCTGTCATTTCGGTTGCACTTTTAAAATAATGTTGTGGGGTAAGCCGCCGCCGAGGCTCTTGTTGATCTACATACGCACCCTCTGCGATACAGATTAGCGCGTCATGGGCCTCATATATATCTGGAGTCTTAAAAAAAACATTGTTCGTTGCAACTAGAGGAAGCCCCATTTCATAGGCCATGTCGATAAATACTGCTTCGGACAACCTTTCAGCTTCAGGCAGTCCTCCTTCCACTGGATGGCGCTGAAGTTCAACATAAAGTCGCTTTGAAAAAATATCAGAAAACTCAAGTAGTAAAGTTTTTGCTGCGGGAAGTTGGTTCGATTGAATTAACTTTCCTACCGGCCCATCGGCGCCCCCAGTAAGACAGATTATGCCCTCCGAATTTTCTTTTAGATGTTCCAAGTGCACATTGGAAAGTTGCTCATGATTATCAATGTAAAGACAAGAATTAAGCTTCATCAAATTTTGATAACCTTTTTCATTTTGGGCCAGCAAAACAACTGGGGCCGCTACAGGAGAAAATTTATCTGAGTCAGCTTGCCTATAAGCAACATCAATCTGACAGCCAATGATTGGTTGAATTCCCGCATCTGAGGCGTTGACTGAAAATTCCAACGCGGCAAATAGATTATTGGTATCTGTTACGGCGACAGCGGGCATACCAAAATCTCGACACAGGTCAGTAAGGTCCTTGATCTTTACGGCACCTTCAAGAAGTGAAAATTCAGTGTGGAGACGAAGATGTATAAATTTTGGGTTTTTGCTCATTGTAAGGTAGATAATTTAACAGACAATATTAGTGTAGTTTTTTTTGACTTCTTTCGTACTTTTATAGAAAACCTCGAACTACTCCATGCGTCAAGAAATCTCTTGATTTTGAGTGAATATCGAAGCTAGCATTTGTTCAAATCTGGCCCGTGTACTTTCTACACCGCATCGAGGGTACGCAAAATCAGGGTTTTGGGTAACGCGGTGGGTTTATTTAATGGATGTCACGTTTCTTCTAAACGGAGAGACAGTCGCGCTGAAAAATGCGGACCCTCATTTAACATGTCTCGATTTTCTTCGGGAACAGCGTAATCTCAGTGGAAGTAAAGAGGGCTGTAACGAGGGCGACTGTGGAGCATGTACTGTAATTGTGTTCGATAAAGAAATAATTAGGCCACTAAATGCATGCATATTATTTTTGGGACAGCTCAATGGTAAAGCGATCCGTACAGTTGAGGCGGTTGGTGAAGACGGTCATCTCCATCCAGTTCAGTCTGAAATGGTTGAAAAACATGGAAGTCAATGTGGTTTTTGCACACCTGGAATTGTTACTTCCCTTGTTGCAGCTCAAATCAATGGAAGATCTGATCATGAAAATATACTCGCAGGCAATTTATGCCGCTGTACAGGTTACGCGCCCATTATCAAAGCGGCAGAGACTGCAGCGGTCTTAAGCGAACCGACTTGGCTAAGAGAAGATAGAAAAAAAATTAGAGATATATCTGCTTCGCCCAATGCTAGTTGGCCTCAATCTAGTGATGAAATAGCAGCACTTTTAACCGCTAACCCTAAAACGCGCCTTATAGCCGGAGCAACAGATGTTGCGTTATGGGTAACAAAAGGTCTGCAGGACGTGTCTCCTTCCGCATTCCTTGCCAACGTTGAGGACCTTTCCCAAATCGAAGATCGCCAAGGCGAGTATGTAATTGGCGCACTGGTGACAATAGAAGCCCTTTTTAATTGGGCTAAAGTAAGCTGTCGGCCGTACGCAGAGCTCTTGCGGCGCTACGGATCTGTTCAAATCCGAAATGCCGCCACTTTGGGAGGAAATATCGCCAATGGTTCGCCGATTGGTGACAATCCTCCAGTGCTTATTGCTGCAGGTGCTGAACTTTGCCTAAGGCAAGGCGATAAACGGCGTAGGATACTGTTGGAAAAGTATTTTTTGGCGTATGGGCGCCAGGATTTGAAAGTAGGTGAGTTTGTAGAGGCAATCGTGATCCCTAAATCGCTAGATGCATTACGTTGTTACAAGGTCTCTAAGCGCTTCGATCAAGACATTTCCGCTGTTTGCGGCTGCTTTAACATTGAGATTAAAAACGGCATAATCAGCTCGGTGCGAATTGCTTTTGGGGGTATGGCAGGAATTCCTAAACGGGCATCTCACGTCGAACTCGCGCTCGTGGGAAAGCCATGGTCTCTTCAGGCGCTTGAGGAAACTGAAGATGAATGGATGAAAGATTTTGTCCCGTTAACCGATGTGCGCGCAAGCGCCAAGTATCGTTTAAAAGTAGCGCGTAATCTTCTCACTCGTTATTTTATGGAAAGAAGTGGTCAATCCGCTGATGTGCTACAGGTGGTACCATGAGTGTTGGATCTTCTCTTGCCCACGATGCCGCGCAGCTGCATGTGACTGGGCAGGCTCGATATGTTGATGATATCCCTATACCGCAGAATGGACTTCATCTTGCCTTTGGATTATCAACCGTTGCTAAGGGTAGGATAATCAATATGGACCTTAGCCCTGTTTTGGACTCAGAGGGTATCGTAGCAGTTATAACTTGCAAAGATCTCCCATTTGAAAATGACACTTCGCCCGCTGCAAAGGATGAGCCTTTACTTGCAGAGGGAGAAGTAAATTACGTTGGGCAGCCGCTATTTCTTGTCGTGGCTAAAAGTCACCTGCTGGCGCGCAAAGCGGCTACCAAAGCTCTCGTGAGCTATGCCGAACAGTTACCGATACTAAGTATTGAAGACGCGCTTGCGGCTGAAAGTCGGTTTGAGGAGGGTCCGCGGGTTTATAAAAAAGGCGAAGCTTCTAGCGCTATTAGAGGTGCCGAACTTCAATTAAGTGGAACATTTTCCATCGGTGGACAAGAACATTTTTATCTTGAGGGTCAGGCGGCACTTGCCTTTCCATCAGATGATTCAGAAATGGTGATACACAGCTCGACCCAACATCCTAGCGAAGTGCAACATAAAGTTGCTAACGCTCTTGGTCTTGGAATGCATGATGTAAGGGTCGAAGTCCGTCGGATGGGTGGCGGGTTCGGTGGTAAGGAAAGTCAAGCAAATAGCCTTGCAATCGCCTGCGCCGTTGCCGCCCAAACCACAGGTCGACCTTGTAAGATGCGGTATGATCGTGACGATGATTTCTTAATCACTGGAAAGCGGCATGATTTTAGAATCGACTATGAAGTTGGATTTGATAAAACGGGCAAGATTAAGGGCGTTAGCTTCATTCATTACGTCCGTTGTGGGTGGTCAGAAGATCTGTCTTTAGCCGTTGCGGATCGCGCGATGTTGCATGCTGATAACGCCTACCACTTGGAGCATTGCCGGGTCGAAAGTCACAGATTACGCACAAATATACAGAGCGCTACAGCCTTTCGTGGATTTGGGGGACCCCAGGGTATGATTGGTATGGAGCGCGTTATTGATCATATTGCTGGCCATTTGGCCCTTGATCCACTCTCCATAAGGCTGAGGAATTATTACAGAGATTCAAACGTAGCGCCTGTCGTGAAGCCGCAAACGACACATTATGGAATGGAGGTAACCGACTTTGGGCTTAATGCCATGACGGCAGAACTGGTTGAAAGCTGTGACTATGTTGCTCGGCGGAGTGCTATTAAGGAGTGGAACAAGATAAATCCAGTTTTGAAAAAGGGGATTGCGCTAACACCGGTTAAATTTGGAATTTCTTTCACGCTTACCCATCTTAATCAAGCAGGTGCACTTGTAAACTTATATCAAGACGGCACATTGCGGATGAATCATGGAGGTATAGAAATGGGGCAAGGCCTATTTCAGAAAGTGGCCCAAGTTGCTGCTAGTGGATTTGGGATTGATATCAAAAAAGTCAAAATTACCGCTACTGATACTGCCAAGGTTCCAAATACTTCCGCTACAGCGGCAAGTTCAGGGAGCGACCTGAATGGGATGGCCGTAAAATTGGCATGTGATGAAATACGATGCCGTATGTCGGAATTCTTAGCTGAGTACTACCAAGCCAAACCTGCTGATGTGCGATTTCATGATAACAAAGTATATATTGGAAATCACGACTTAACCTTCGCAAAAGCGACTAAACTTTGCTATGAGAATAGGATTAGCCTTTCTTCAACAGGCTATTATAAAACGCCAGATATTGTTTGGGATAGGATTAAAGGACATGGCAGGCCATTTTATTATTTTGCTTACGGTGTCGCGGTAAGTGAGGTAGCTGTGGACACATTGACAGGCGAAAATCGTATTCTTAGGGCTGACATAATTCACGATGTTGGGGCAAGCTTGAATCCTGCATTAGATATCGGTCAGATAGAAGGAGGATACGTCCAAGGTGCTGGGTGGCTCACAACTGAAGAGCTAATATGGAACGATGAGGGGCGGCTAATGACCCATGCACCTTCAACTTACAAAATCCCAGTGGCTTCGGATCGGCCAAGAATATTTAACGTGCAGCTTTGGAATAATGAAAACTGTAAAGAAACAATATACCGATCCAAAGCCGTTGGAGAGCCTCCTTTGATGCTTGGCATGTCTGCCTTTTTTGCGCTTAGCCATGCAACTTCTGCTAAAGGCGAGAATTATCCCATGGTGGATGCACCTGCAACGTCCGAAAGTTTATTATGGGCATGCGAGAGGGCTCAATATGGCGTTTGATCTCAAAGAGCTTAAGAGACTGATCGATCTAAATGGTAATATAGTACGAATCGTTGTGACCGAGATCAAAGGCTCTGTGCCACGCGATGTGGGCACATCCATGATGGTTTGGAAAGATGGCCAAACTGGTACGATCGGCGGTGGCGCGTTAGAATATCAAGCCGTGAAAACCGCGCGTGCGGCGATAGAGTCTAAGTCATCGTGGAGCTCTTCGCATTCTCTAGGGCCAGAGCTTGGACAGTGTTGTGGAGGTTTCGTGAAACTCGCGGGCGAGTATTTTGACAAAACATGTTTTCCAGATTGTCAAAATGGTCTCTATGCGCGCCCAGTTTCTGGTGAAAAACCAAAAAATATACCTCTTAGTGTGAAACGTGCAATTTCCATTGCGAAAGATGACGAAACAGGATGTAAGGCGAGATTAATTGACGGCTGGTTTATCGAGTCGGTAGCGGAAAAAGGGACAAATCTTTGGGTTTGGGGAGCTGGTCACGTTGGTCGTTCGCTTGTTGGGGTTTTAAACGATTTGCCCAATATTGATATTACGTGGATTGATACCGCAGAAGGTCGCTTTCCCGAAGTAATTCCGCATGGTGTCAATCCTATCTATTCGAAACGTCCTCAAGAATTTGTCAAATATGCCCCTGATCTAGCAGATCATTTCATTTTGACCTACTCACACAGTTTAGATTTTGAGATTTGCAATGCGCTGCTACATCATACGTTCGATTTCGCTGGGTTGATTGGGTCAAAAACAAAATGGGAACGATTTAAAAGAAGACTGACGGCGCTGAACCATGACGCGGCGCGAGTGAACCAAATTAAATGCCCGATTGGACGTCTAGAATTTGGAAAACACCCCAGACAAATTGCAATCGGTGTTGCTTCCGACTTTTTGGAAAGAAAGACGGTAAGTAAGGATAAATTTACAGAAGGCAAAAAAACTATAACTTCTTTAAAAGCGGTAAGTTAATTTATTGTTATAATGATCACAAAAAAAATTCAAATCACGGGTCATTTTGATGAAATGACTTTTTACAAGTGGATTATGCACCGGTCAGGAATTCTTGGAATGAAGGTTTGCATTCAACTTTTGGAAACGGACCGCATTGAATTCCAAGTTACAGGTCACTCTGTTCTTTTGGATGCAATGGAGGTTGCATGTAGTCTCGGACCCCACGATGCAATTGTTGAGAAAATTCAATCCTTTTGACCTAAGAGCGAGAATTCTATATCGCGCACTCCTCTAGATTTTTTACAATCGTGCATTATTCACATAAAAATACGTTATAAAATTCTGGACACGTACAGGAAACTATGCGTCAATCTAATATGGATATTTATTAGCGAAAGCTCACCAAGAATCACTTCTCGATGGCTTAAAAAAATCTGGTAAGCATAACTCATGGACTGTGTCGCGGTTGGTTTCAGCAAAAATTTGCAAAATGGTCGTGTAATGCGGGCCTTTGTAAATGAAAAAGATATCGTGCTTTGGCGTAGTAGGTCAGGGCAGCTATCAGCTTGGGAAAATCGATGTCCCCATAGGGGTATGCGTTTGTCTCATGGTTTTGTTCGTGGGGAGGCCCTAGCCTGCATGTACCATGGATGGCATTATGACTCCGAAGGTAAGTGCAGATACATTCCAGCACATCCAGATCTTGATCCACCCACTACCATTGGAATAGAAAAATACTTTTCCTTTGAAAAAGGTGGGATAATCTGGGTTGATATAAGAAATAAAACTGGTGGCCCGCCAACCGTGGAAAATTTAACACCAATTCGCTCCATGGAATTTCACTGCAAGGTAGAAAGAGTTCAAAGAGTACTTACAAAATTTGAGAGCCCATCTTCGCACAAATCAACTATTCGCTTTCATCATGTTGATCAAAGAGCCGATACCGTGATCGTTAAAATTGAACCTTTAGGTAAGACCCTGCATTTAATTTTTCAAGAATTACCCAACTTCCGATGTTTTTTACATGCACTTTCGGCAGATAAGTGTGAAGTTGGTCAGTATAAAGCAATTTCTCGCTGCCTTGACCACCTAAGACGTGAATCAGAAACCCAATTGGATATTTTGAAATGAAGTGTAAACTAGAAAGAGCAAAAGATGATTGGTACCCGATTGGCATGCTGACTGACAATAGGCGAAGTAAACACCATGCTACTCGCCTTCTTGGGTTTGATATCGTTTTTGAAACAAAAAGAGATGGAACTTTTTCAGTTTCCTGTGATAACGAGCCTTGGCACGTAATGGCGGCATACGGTCACGTTTGGACCACTCCATCAAAAACTCCAAAGCCTTTATTTGATGTGCCCGAGGCTGAGGAGTACGACAGGCGCTTTGTGCCTTGCGGTGAAGTGCATGTGCATTGTTCCCCACTCCGCGCCGTTGAGAATTTTCTAGATATTGCTCATTTCCCATTTGTTCATACTGATATACTCGGAGCTGAGCCGCATACAGAGGTTATGCCTTACAATGTAAAAATTGATGAAAAAAACGATGAAATTATAGCAACAAAAGTAAAATTCTTCCAACCCCAGGCCGCAAAGTCAGCTAGTGATGGGATTATTACAGATTACATTTATCGCGTTCCCTCTCCAATGAATGCGTTGCTTTACAAAACCTGCCCGTCAAGAGACGATGTGCGTGATGTTATAGCAATATTTGTTCAACCGCTTGATGAAGATAATTGTGCTGTATGGCCTTGGATGGCACTTTATGATGACCAAAGCTCAATGGCAGACATGATAGAATTTCAACAACTAATCTTTCTTCAGGATCGCAACATATTGGAAAATCAAATTCCAAAAAGATTACCAATAGATCCCAAAATGGAAATACCAACCCGTGCAGATCTAACATCAGTCGCTTATCGCCGCTGGTTAAAGAAAAATGCTGCGCTTTACGGCGCATTAACGCAAATGACAGAAAAAAATCCGGAAGCGCAAAAATGAGTTTCACGCTTTATGATTATGCTTTATCTGGAAATTGTTATAAAATCCGTCTTTTTGCCAGCATTTTAAATGTTGAATACGAGCGTGTTTCAGTTGAATTCCATCCTTCCGCTGAACATAGATCTGATCATATGCTTGCCATATCCCCGGCAGGAACACTTCCCGTTTTAATATCGGGAGAAATGATCCTTTCGGAAAGTCAGGCAATGCTTCTTTGGATGGCGCAAAAGTTTGATCCTGAACGTGTTTGGTGGCCAAAGGATAACCAAGTCAATGAGCAGGTAATGGTCATGCAGTGGATGGCATTTTCCACTCAACTAACTGCAAGCGTTGGGCAGGCAAGATTAAATTCTTTGTTTAAAACTCCAATTGATAAAGAAAAGGTTTTGGCAGCTTCTCTTCATACTTTAAGACTTTTGGAGTCACACCTGACGGAGCAATCCTTTGAGAAGAAGCAATTTTTAGTAGGTTTTCTACCAACGATCGCGGATATAGCGTGCTTCCCGTATGTAGCCCTAAGTCACGATGTTGGCGCAAATTTGGGCCTAGATCACGATAGTTTTCCAGAAATTCGAAACTGGATTTATGAAATCAAATCTCTTGGAGGTTTTATCCCTATGCCAGGAATATTTGAGATGCATGAATTGAAAGACCATGAAGTTGACCATGGTGTACCTGAAAATCGTGCAGGTTAGGTGAAAATGAGCAATATTTTATTAAAATCTTGTGATGCGATTGTCACCTGCGATGAAAACGATACAGTTTACCGCAATAGTGATTTGCTAATCAAAGACTCCGCTGTAGACAAAATCTCACCTGACATCTCTATGGACCATTTGCCGGAAGATACGCAAGTTGTTGACGCCTCAGACTTGTTTGTTTTCCCAGGACTAATAAATACCCATCACCATTTTTTTCAATGCTTTGTAAGAAATAATGCTCACCTAGATTGGACAAAATACTCTGTAATAGAGTGGCTGGAATTGATTTACCCTGTTTTTTCAAAATTGGATGAGGACTGTTTTTATCACGCCTCGATTGTTGCAATGGCAGAATTGATTAAGCATGGTTGCTCCACCGCGTTTGATCATCAGTATAATTTCCCAAGACATGCTGGAAAGTATTTGATAGATAGGCAATTTGAGGCCGCTGATTTACTTGGTATGCGGTTTCACGCCGGGCGTGGTGGAAATACTCTTCCAAAAACCAAAGGTAGCACAATTCCCGACGAAATGCTCGAGACAACTGATGAATTCATATCTGATTGTGAGCGGCTAATTGATAAGTTCCATGATCCAGACGCTTACTCAATGCGCCAAGTTGTTGTCGCTCCTTGTCAGCCAGTTAATTCCTATCGGGAAACGTTTGTTCAATCTTTGAAGTTGGCGCGTGACAGAAATGTACTGCTCCATTCACACGTTGGTGAAGGTGAGAGTGATGTGATGTTTCAGCGTACCGGATTGCGAACAGTAGATTGGTGTGATGATATAGAGTTTTTGGGCGAAGATGTTTGGTTTGCGCATTGTTGGGAGTTGAACAGCTCGGAAATATGTAAGTTGTCGAGTACTAATACCGGCATTTCCCATTGTCCGGAGCCTGTTTATTTGGTTGGCGAACACGTTACTCCCGTCTCAGAAATGGCGTCAAAAGGAATTCGGCTTAGTCTGGGGGCTGACGGTGCAGCATCAAATGATAATTCTAACTTAATGCACTGTATACATAGTGCCTATATGCTTCAGGCACTTGTTGCTAGAACAACTGAATTTGTCGTGCCTGAACCAAAAGAATTTTTAAAGTATGCCACTCGCGGTGGTGCGAGTTGTTTGGGTCGAAAGGACATCGGGTTTTTAAAGAAAGGCATGGCGGCCGATCTATTTGCGCTAAATACCAACAAATTAGATTATGTTGGTGCAAAGCATGACCCGATGAGCCTAATTCCCAAAATGGGTGTAGGAGAGTATGTTGACCTTACGATCATTAATGGCGAAATCGTATGGAGGCATGGTGAATTAATAGGATTGGACGAAGGGCAGCTGACTTATGATGCGGCTTCACACGTGGATCGTATAATTTACAAAACTTAACCATAAAGAAGGAGAAAAGATAAAATGCAGTCTTGCTTTACAAAAATTAAGAAAACGGCTCTTGCTGCTTTGTTTTCATTTGGGGCAATCAACGCCTCTGTTAGTGCCGATAAGCTTGATATTGGAGTATTACTACCATCTCCAATCGCGGATGTGGGATGGTCGCATGCGCTGGTCCAAGGATTCAATGGAATAAAAGAGAAATATGGGGATGATGTTTCATTAAACATTGTTGAAAATATACAAGAGGGCCCAGACGCAGACCGAATTATGAACAAAATGGTCGGTGACGGTAACAAATTTATACTGCTTGGTTCTTTTGGCTACATGAATAGCGGTTTGAAATTAGCCAAACGCAACCCCGATATGTCCTTCATTCATGCGTCAGGCTATAAAGTGGCTGACAATTTTTCACCATTTACGGCCAAATATTATGAGGGACTATACCTTATGGGAATGGCTGCTGCAGATTTGACTAAAACCAAGAAACTTGGCGTGGTCGGCGCTTACGCTATCCCAGAGTTGATCTCCTCAATCAATGGTTTTACTCTCGGAGCACGAGCAGTTGATCCCGAAATTACTGTTGATGTCATATGGCTAAATTCATGGTTTGATCCAGCTAAAGCTCAGGCTTCAGCAAAAGCACTTATAGCTAATGGTGCAGATATTTTGTTTTCTAATGCTCAAGATACGCCTTCTGTTGTTACTGTGGGCGAAGAAGCAGGGGTATATGTATTTAATTTGAATAGTTCGATGAGTGAATACGCGCCTACGAAATACCTTGGTGTGGTAAAAACCGATTGGGGACCTTTCTTTTCTGCTTCGGTGGAAGCACATCTAAGTGGTAATTTTGAGGGTCGCAATGAATGGCTTGGTGTTGATGCTGGTGTGGTCGTGACTGAAGAGTGGAGTTCGGATATCAGTCCTGAAATGGTAGAAAGAATTAAAACTGTTGAGGCGGAGATTTCTTCCGGTGCAAGACATGTTTATGATGGTCCAATCTCTAATCAAGACGGTGAACAGATTGTGGCTGCTGGTGAACGACTTGATGATGGTGGTATCCTCGGTATTAATTGGCATGTTCAAGGTGTCAACACTCCATTGCCAAAGTAGAACTGCTTGCCTGCCCCAATGAGCCTTCGTTGGGGCAGGAAAATAAAAATTAAGGTGTAGTGCAAGAGATGAATGGTGACCAATTGACCCTGCTTACTTTAAGTAAGCTAACTAAAATCTATGGCTCATTACTTGCGAACGACTCAATTGATTTGGATGTTATCCCAGGTTCTATACATGCGGTTTTGGGTGAAAACGGTGCGGGTAAGTCAACCCTGATGAAACTCGCTTATGGAGTGATAGAACCTGATGCTGGCGAAATCTTCTGGAACGGAAAAAAGATTGAATACTGGAATACTGCTATAGCTCGAAAGCTGGGAATTGGAATGGTTTTCCAGCACTTTTCACTTTTTGAGACCTTATCAGTGGTAGAAAATATTGCCCTTACAATTGCAGGCTCTCAAAAAGATTTAGTAGATAAGATTCGTATGATCGGATCGGACTATCAGTTGGAAATAGATCCAACAGCAATGGTTAATTCATTATCAGTAGGACAGCGTCAACGCGTAGAAATTATTCGCTGTTTGATGCAAGATTTGAAACTTTTGATTTTGGATGAACCAACTTCTGTTTTGCCTCCACAACACGTCACAGCCCTTTTTGAAGCTCTTAGAAAACTACAAAATGACGGGGTAGCAATACTATATATTTCTCACAAACTTGAAGAAATTCGTGAGTTATGTGATGTCGCGACAATTTTAAGAGATGGTAAGGTTACAGGTAAGGTTAATCCTAATGAAACAAGCGCACAGGAATTAGCAACTCTTATGATTGGTAGAAGCATTCCGAAGATTGAGCGGAAAGAAAGTGACCACAAGTCGAAAAACGCAATCCTAAACATAACAAATTTGAGTTTCAAAAATCCTGATCCGTTTGGAACAGATTTAAAAAAGTTGAATTTATCTTTATTTGGCGGAGAAATTGTTGGTATTGCCGGAGTGTCAGGAAACGGCCAACAGGAACTTGGGCGCATTATTTCTGGAGAGGATGTATATGCCGACTTAGGCCCTTCAACGATTGAGATGTTTGGCCAATCAGTTTCCCGAAAAGGAGTAATAGAGAGACGAGATCTTGGTTTTTCATTTGTTCCGGAAGAAAGACTAGGCCGCGGAGCTGTACCTTCTATGACATTATCACAAAACTCACTTCTTACAGCATTCAAAAAAAACATGCTCAAAAATGGGTTTATACAAGATGATGCTGTTAACAAATTTGCAGATAAATGTATTACCGAATTCTCTGTAAAATCTTCTGGTAACGCTGCTACCGCCAATTCCTTATCAGGAGGAAATTTACAAAAATTCTTAGTTGGACGTGAATTATTGTTAGAACCAAAACTATTATTTTTATCACAACCAACTTGGGGCGTGGATGTCGGGTCAGCAAACGAAATCAGACAAAAACTAATCAGTTTACGTGATAGTGGAGTTGGAATTTTAATTATTTCAGAAGAACTGGAAGAATTGTTTGAAATCACAGATCGTATGTATGTTTTAAGGAGTGGACGTATATCGCCTTCAATGCGGACGAGCGAAGTAAGTCCTGATAAAATTGGGGAGTATATGATTGGTGAACAGAGAGAGGAATTTGACAGTGCATTTGCAGTTTGAACGTCGAGATACAGCCTCGAAGCCTCTAATTTTTGCAACCCCATTCATTGCTATTTCAATAACGGTAATTTTAAGCAGCGTAATGCTTCTTGTTCAGGGTAAGTCTTTGCAAACGACCTTTTTTGCTTTTTTTATTGAACCGTTCGAGTCTACTTATGCTATATCTGAAGTTTTACTCAAATTTGGCCCATTACTCTTA
>MDTG01022489.1_pt1 | contig 74132 bp, 62 predicted proteins | sample 811421 | NCBI WGS metagenome assembly MDTG01 (sample SAMN05326645, study PRJNA326480) | marine metagenome | isolation source: seawater | place: Pacific Ocean: South East | collected 2011
GCCACTCGCTACGACAAGCGACCGGAGAACTATCTCGCCGCCGTCAAGCTCGTGGCCGCGAGGATCTGGTGCCTGAGCTTATGAGTCTACGCCCTAGGTTTGAAAGCTGCGCCGGCCCCCGTGGTACCGCTCTGCGGCTCAAAGCTCTCCGAATAGCTGAGATAAGGGGTCAGCCCCATATCGAAGGCGTAGCCAAGGCCGATGCGGCTGGTGAAAGCCTCATCATCCTGCGACGTCTCGCCCGGTGTCAGGCGGTTCTTCACCCGGCTGTCTGCCCGATCATACCGGCCACCGAGATTGACGATCCAGCCGCCCATCCGGATCTGGTCCTGCGCATAGAGGCCCCACTGGTTGCGTCGCGTCTCAAGATTCTGATAGATCGGCGGCTCGCCCGCGAAGGTGGCATTGCCACCCTGGGGCAGCGTGATCGAACTCACCTGGGCAAAGCGCCGGATCGTGTCGCTGTCGTGGCGGCGGTATTCGAAACCGGCGAGCAGGGTGTGATCCAGCGGCCCCGTGGTGCCGTCGATCTGCACCTGGTTGTCGACCACATACACGTCCGACGACTCGCGCGCCGCGAAGGCGTTGCGATCCAGCGTCACGCCATCCGCCTGAAGCGCACGGATGTAGACGGTCGCGAAGTCCAGCCGGTTGGCGATGTAGCGGGCGTTCTGGCGAAAGGTGATCGCATCGTCGAAACGGTGCTCGAACTGGTAGCCCAGGGTGTAGAGATCCCGGTCCCAATGGCCGTAATCGGTGTCGCCGGCATAGAAGCTGCGCGGCAGCTTGCCATAGGGCGCATCCTTCAGCGTGCCGACGATCGGCAGCATGTTGGAAAAGCCACCATCGACATCGTCGCGCTGCCAGCTGCCGAGCAGGGTGAGCGTGGTGTCGTCCCCGGCCCGCCAGGTCAGCGAGGGGGCGATGGCGGTGCGTTCCTGATCGATGCCGTCGACCTGATTGTCGCTTTCCATCATCAGGCCGGCCACCCGGAAGGCCAGCCGGCCGTCCTCGACCAGCCGGCCGCCGATATCGGCGCCGGCCTCGTGACGGCCGAAGCTGCCGCCGCGCAGCATCACCTCGTTCATCGCCTGGTCGGACGGGGTCTTGCTCACCCGGTTGACGATGCCGCCCGGGGTGTTCTGGCCGTAGAGCACCGAGGCCGGGCCCTTCAGCACCTCGATCCGCTCGAACATATAGGGCTCGAAGCCGCCGACCGCGAAATTGGCGCCGCCGACCTTGATGCCGTCCAGATATTCGTTCGACGAGGCACCATAGGTGCCGTCGCCGCCGAAGCCGCGGACCTGGATATTGTCGCCGCCAGGCATGATGCCGCCGGCACGGCCGCCAACGCGGACACCGGCGGTATAGGCCAGCGCCTCGCCCTCGGTGGTGATGGCCCGGGCCGACATCTGGTCGCGGGTGACGACCGAGACCGATTGCGGGGTTTCCAGCAGCGGCGTGTCGGTCTTGGTCGCGGTGGCGGTGCGGGTCGCGACATAGCCGGTCACGGGGCCCGTCGCCACTTCGGCCGTCCGGACCGCCCCCACCTGAAGCGGATCGAGCACGGTCGCCCCCTCGCCCGCCAGGCGCTGCAGCACCACCACCCCGTCGGGCGTGATCGAGCCGGCAACCGGCGTGCCCGCCAGCAGCTGCGCCAGCCCCGCCGCCGGCGTCATCCGACCCTTGAGGCCGCGGCTCTCAACGCCGCGGGTGACGGCGGTATCGGCAGAGACCTGCAACCCCGCCTGTCGGCCGAAGGCGCCGAGTGCGCCCGCCAGCGGCTGTTCCGGAATGTCGAAGCTGACCTCTGCCGAAAGATCGGCCGCCTCGGCCCGGGTGATCACCATACCGGCAACCAGCCCCGCGCCCCCCACAACCATGGTTCCCGGAAGCGTCGCGACCGATGCCGCAACCATCGCTGCGACGCCCTGCGGCACCTTCCGGCGGCGCTGCTGCCCCTGGCCCATCCCCGTCTCCTTCATGTTCTGCCCGATCCGCTATGCGAGTGCTTCGCATTTTCAGGACCAACAGACGCGGAGCCCGGACGGATTTTCCGCAGGGGCCGGCATTTTTTTGAGAAAAAGACGCCGCTTCTACCACAAGGGGTTGCGGGTCGGTACTCAGGCGCCGTCGAGGATGGTGAGCAGCGCCCCCACCCGGCGGATCCGCCCGCCATGGGCGCGCATCAGCGCCGACAGCGCCGCCTGCGGATCGCGCAGGTCATAAAGCCCCGTCACCTGCCGGCCGGCGAGAGCATCATCCGCCACGATGATCAGCCCGGGGGTATAGGCCCGCAACCTGGCCACCACCTCGCCCACCGTCGCCCCGTCGACGAACAGCCGGCCGTCCTGCCAGAGCGCCACGGCATCGGGGGCGATACGGCCGCGGATGGGGGCGGAGCCGTCGGCCGGGATCTCGACCGTCTCACCGGGGCTGAGCTGCACGGCCGGCACGGCCGGCGCCTCCACCCGCACCGTGCCGCTGCGGACCGCGACCGTCACCCGGTCGTCATCGCGGTCGACCTCGAACCCCGTGCCGGTGACCGTGACCTGCACCCGGCCTGCCCGCACCACGAAGGGTCGGCCGGCATCGGCGACCACCTGAAAGAAGGCCTCGCCGCGCCGCAGGATCACCCGCCGATGGCTGCCGTCCAGCTGCATGTCGGCGGCCGAAAGTGGCGCCAGCTGCATGCGGCTGCCATCGGCGAGCGTCACCAGCCGAAGCTCCCCCACCCCGGTCGCGGCATCCGCCGTCATCCGCAGGGCCAGCCCGGGCAGCAGCATCACCGCAAGACCGGCCGCGACCGCAAGACCGGCAAGCCCGGCGGCCCAGCGCCCACGCCGCGGCCGGCGGGTGACCACCCGCGGCGGCGGCGGCGCCATCGCCGCCAGCCCCTCGGGCACCGCCAGCCAGCTGCGACGGACCTCGGCAAAGGCCGCGGCATGGGCGGGATCGGCCGCACACCAGGCCCGGAACGCCCGGCCCAGCGCCTGATCACCCGGTGCGGCTTCCAGCCGGACCAGCCAGTCCGCCGCCGCAGCTAAAAGGTCGGCGGATGGTCTTGTGCCGGAGCGGCGCGTCATGCCCCGTCCTCATCGCGAAGTGCCAGGGTGAGCTGCACCACCGCACCCTGTACCAGCCGGTGTGCGGTGGTCACCGAGACACCCAGATGATCGGCGATGCGCTGGAGGTTGCAGCCTTCCACGCGGTGCATCTTCAACGCCACCCGCTCCCGCTCCGGCAGGCTGGCGAGCGCCGCGGCCATCCGCCGGGTCTCGTCACGATCGAGCAGCCCCTGATCGGGGGCCGGCAGTTCGGCCGGCGCCAGCCAGTCCGGGCGATGCTGCAGGCGGTTGCGATCCTCGGTCTGGCGTCTGCGGGTGACATCCAGCGCAAGGTTGCGGACGATGCGATAGAGATAGCCCACCGGCTGCGCCACCCGCCCGGCCGCCCCCTCATCCGCGGCGCCGGGGGCGAAGCGGATATAGGCCTCCTGCACGACATCCTCGGCGCGCATGCGATCGCCCACGATCGGCGTCGCGTAATCCACGAGCGTCGCGCGGTGGTCGAGAAACAGTTTGAGCCTGGGATCGTCGTCGCGCACGGCGCCTGCATGCCTTCCGGGGCGGAAACCCGATGCGGTCGCATGCTAGTCGGATTGCGAACCGGTCGCAACAACAACACTCTCCCCCACGGCACCCCGGGGTGCCAGCACCGCAGCGGCGCGGGCGATGCGGTCGGTCAGGTCGTCCCGCCGCCCCGCCGGGACATAGCCGATCAGCGAGGTGGCGATGCCCAGATCGACGGCGGCGCCGAACTGGTCGTCGGCGACCTCTCCCCCGGCCCAGAGTGCCGCGGCACCGCGGAACATGATCGCCAGCTGTTCGGGCAGGGCCCCGACCGCCAGCGGCCGCATGGCGGGATCGATGCCGTCATGATCGCCAAGCGCCAGGATCCACAGGGCCCGGGATCGCCGGCGGAATTCCTCGGGATCGTCGGCGCTGCCGCCACCGGCTGCGGGCCCGCCCGCCACCAGCGTGCCGATCAGATAGCGATGTACGGCCGGACGCTGCAGCCAGACCGCGCAGCCCGCCTGCCCCATCATGAAGGTCCGGTCGATGGCATCGCCCGCACCCGTGGTGCTGTCCGCAACATAGCGATCGGTGATCGCGTCGAACATGCGCTGGGCCAGGCTGCGCAGAATGCCCGTCTTGCTGCCGAAATGGTTGAACGGGGTCGCGAAGCTGACCCCCGCCTCCTCGGACAATGCGCGCATCGAGAAGTCGGGCAGATCCCCGGCCAGAAGCAGCCGTTCCGCCGCGTTCAGGATTTCCTCCCGCGCGAAGGCCCGCTTGCGGTCCGCAAGCCGCACTCTGCCGGATGTCGCAGCCACCCTGCCCTCCCTTTCGACCGGTCTCTCCATCCCCTGCTATGCACCATGGCGGTGGCGCCGGCAAGGCGCGATCAGATTTGTATATCATGATATAAGAATCATATTGTGATTCAATTCATCCTCGCGCCATCATGCCTCCTGACCGGCCCCAGCAGAGCGCCGGCATACCAGGGAGGACATGAGATGACCGCAGAGAGACCGATCCTGATCCGGAACGCCCGGCTTCTGACCATGGTCGACGGCCAGGACGAGACGGCCGGCGACGTGCTGATCGCCGATGGGGTGATCCAGGCCGTCGGCGGGCGGATCGATCACCCGGAGGCAGAGGTCATCGATGCCGTCGCCGGCATCCTGATGCCCGGCTTCGTCGACACCCACCGCCATGTCTGGCAGACCCAGCTGCGATCCGTCGCGGCGGACTGGTCGCTGTTCGACTATTTCGTCCGTATGCGGATGATCTGTTCGGCGTTCTATTCGCCCGACGACGTCTGGCTGGGCAACCATATCGGCGCGCTGGAAGCGCTGCATGCCGGCGTCACCACCATGGTCGACCACTGCCACATCCTGAACAGCCCCGACCATGCCGATGCGGCGCTCAAAGGGCTGATCGATGCCGGCGGGCGGGGCATCTTCTGCTACGGGCTGTTCGGCAATCCACGCGGCCATGATCCGCTGGTGGCCGAGATTGCGCCGAACTGGCTTGCCGCCGATATCCGCCGGCTGCGGGTCGGCACGGGTTTCTCGGGCCAGAACCGGATCCTGTTCGGCATGGCGCCCGCCGAGGCCGAGGCGACGCCACTGCCCCATCTTCTGGGCGAGCTGAACCTTGCGCGCGAGCTTGGCGCCCACAGCATCTCATTGCATGTCGCCATGGGCGGTTACGATCAGGGCCACCGGGTGGTGCAGCAACTGGCCGATGCCGGCGCGCTGGGCCCCGATCTGCTGTTCGTGCATGGCGCCGCCCTGACCGCGGCTGAACAGGCGGCGATCGCCGAAGCCGGGGCCGGGCTGTCGGTGACGCCCGAAACCGAGATGCAGATGGGCATGGGCCATCCGCTGGCCTTCACCGCGCAGGCGGCCGGCATCCGCACGGGGCTCGGCATTGATATCGTGTCGAATTATGCCGGCGACATGTTCCGGCAGATGCGGCTGATGCTTCAGGCCGAGCGCGCCCGGCGCAATGCGGCACTGGAAGCCCGGGGCGGCGCACCGCGACAGATCACCCCAACCGCCCGCGAGGTGCTGCGGATGGCAACCCTCGGCGGCGCCGAAGCCCTGCATCTGGAAGACCGCATCGGCTCAATCGCGCCGGGCAAGCGCGCCGATCTGATCCTGGTGCGCACCGATACCGTCAACATGTGCCCGACCATCGACGCCGTGGCCGCCATCGTGCTGAATGCGGCCCCGTCCGACGTCGACATGGTCATGGTCGACGGCCGGATCATCAAGTGCTGCGGCACGCTCGCCGGCGTCGACTGGCCGGGTCTCGCCACCCGCCTCGAGGCATCGGCGATGCGGATCACCGCAGCGGCGGCCCGGGTCGATCGCGCACCGATCGAGGCCATGGGCGCGGGCCTGTTCGCCAACCTCACCTGACCCCCGACATAAGAACGGCCCGCCCCCGGAAGGGGACGGGCCGTTCTCGTCACCTATGCCGCAAGATCAGCCGATCGCGGCCAGACCGCGCGCCAGATCGGCTTCCAGGTCGGCCGGGTTCTCCAGGCCGATATGCAGGCGAACCGGCACGCCGGGCCCCGTCCAGCCGCGCACGGTGTCGGGGGCCTGCGGCAGGGCCAGGCTTTCGAACCCGCCCCAGGACGAGCCGATGCCGAACAGGCGGAGCGTGTCGACGAAACGGTCGACCGCAGCCAGATCCAGATCCGGGCGCATGCCGATGGTCACCAGCCCGTTGGCGCCGGTGAAGTCGCGGCGCCAGAGGTCGTGGCGGGGATGGCTTTCCAGCGCCGGGTGCAGCACCCGCTCGACCAGGGGATGATCCTGGAGGAAGCGGGCGATGCGGAGCGCGCTGGCCGCATGGATCGGCAGCCGGGCCGCGATGGTGCGCAGGCCGCGCAGGGTCAGCCAGGCATCATCCGGGCTGACGGTCTGGCCCATCACCACCTGCATCCGCCACAGCTCGCGGCCCAGCTCGCCATTGGCGACCACGGCACCCATCATGACGTCGGAATGGCCGACGACATATTTGGTGCCGGCGATCACCGAGATGTCGGCACCGTGCAGAAGCGGCTTGTGCAGCAGGCCCGAGGCCCAGGTGTTGTCGATCACCAGCAGCGCATTGTGATCATGCGCCAGCGTCGAGAGCGCCTTGACGTCGATCAGGTCATAGACCCAGGACCCCGGGTTCTCGGCATAGATCATCCGGGTGGCCGGGGTGATCTTCGCCGCCGCATCCTCGACCGTGCCGTCGAAATAGGTCGACGCGATACCGCGCGGCTCCAGGAATTTCGACCGGATGGCATGAACCTGCGGGTAGACCGTGTTCTGGATCAGCACATGCGATCCGGGCAGCAGGCAGGTCAGCAGGACATGGGCGATGGCGGCCAGCCCCGTGGGGAAAAGCAGCGCCCGCTCCCCCCCTTCAAGCGCGGCCCAGGCTTCTTCCAGCGCATGGTTGGTGGGGGTGCCGCGGGCACCATAGCTGAACACCCGGCTGCCATCCTCGCGCCGCGCCTTGTTGGCGCGCATGGTGGCGATGTCGGGGGCGAGCACGGTAGAGGTGCGGACGACCGGCGGGCTCACCGGGCGGACGCCCTCCATCGGCTGGCTGCGACCCAGATGGATCAGCCGGGTCTCTTCAGACAGCTCACGATCCGCGCTCATTCACGCATTCCCTTCCTTGACGTCATGGCCCGCGCCGATGATGGCGAAACCGGCCCGCTCGCGGTCGTCCAGCTTGGCCAGCAGCCCGGTTTCCCAGGCCAGATAGCGGCGGGCGGCCTCCAGATTGCCATCATGGCGATCATGGACGAAGAACAGGAAGTCAATGCAATCGGCCTCCGACGGCTCGTCCGGGGTCGCCACCATGTCGAAACCCGCCGCCGTCCAGCCGGCGGCATCGGCGGTCACCAGGCCCGCGACCTTGCGGCCAAGCCCGGCAAGATCGATGGCGGCGCAGCGCGCGATGCGCGGATCGGCCGCGATCAGCACGATGCGGGCATCGGCGGCCAGATCGGCCACCGCCGCTGCCAGCCGCGGACGGATCGCCCAGCGGGCCCCCTCGACATGGCCCTTGCGGAAGGCCATGCCCGGGCGGAGATCGATCAGCGCCACCGGTGCGCCGCCATCGGCCTGCATGGCCGCAATCTCGGCCGGGCGCAGCACCACCAGCGCCGGCAGACGGCCCGCCGCCTCTTCATGGCCAAGGCCCGAGGCTCCGATCCGGCCCCAGCCCGACCGGCCGCCTTCCAGCACCGCCACGTCCCAGCCCATGCGCTTCAGCCAGTTGGCCACGACCGCCGAGCGGATGCCGGTGTCGCAGGTCAGCACGACGCGGGCATTGCGCACGCCCAGCCACTGGTCCGAGGCCTGGATCAGCTGGCCGCCCGGGGCATGCAGGGCGCCGGGCGCATGATGCAGCTCGTATTCCTCGGGCGTGCGGACGTCGAGAAGATAGGTGGTGCGGCTGGCATCGCGCAGCCAGGCGCCGGCAACCTCGGGCGAGATGAAGGTGATGCCGTTGACCGCGGCGAAGCCCACCAGCCAGTCCGCGGCCTCGTCATTGCCGTCGACGGCTTCGGGATAGAGCCGGTCGCTGCCATGCTCCAGATCGAAACCGGCCAGGCGCCAGCCCTGGGTGCCGTTGCGCAGCGCCACCACCGGGTTGGGCACGCCGACATCGCGCAGCGTCTGGGCGCCGATGATGCTGCGGGTCCGGCCGGCGCAGTTGACCACGATCCGGGTCTTCGGGTCGGGCGCGATGCTGCGGATGCGGTGCACCAGCTCGCCGTTCGGGCAGCAGATCGCGCCCGGGATGTTCATCTTGCGGTATTCATCGACCGGGCGGCCGTCGACCACCACCAGATCCTCGCCGCGCGCCAGCGCCGCCTGCAGCTCTTCGGCCGAGATCGAGGGGGTGTCGAGTTCGTGCTCCACCACCTCGCCGAAGGTCTTGCTGACCACGTTGACGCCGGCGAACAGCTCGTAGCCGGCCGCGGCCCAGGCGGCGACGCCGCCATCCAGCACCAGAACGTTGCGATAGCCGATCGCCCGGGCGCGGGCGGCGGCACGGGCCGCAACGGTCGACAGGCCGTCGTCATAGACCACGACCCGGGCGGCCTTGTTCGGCACCAGCCGCTCGATGTCCAGCTCCAGCCGGCTATAGGGCAGCGGCACGGCATAGAACAGATGCGACCAGCCGTACTGGCCATGCTCGCGCACGTCGAGCAGCGCGATCTCGCCGCCGTCGTGAAGGGCAGCCTTCAGATGGGCGGCGGTGATCACGCCCTCGGCCGGGGTGTCGTCGACCGGCGCCGGCGGCACCGGGATCGACCGGGTCGGCACGCCGAGCCCCATGGTCTTGCAGGTGCCGGCGGCCAGATCGAAGGTGGTACGGCCCGACAGGGTCTCCAGCGCGCGGCCATAGAAATGCAGATGGCGGATGATCTGCTCGCCCTCGATCACCACCGAATGGATGTCGTCGGGCAGAAGCGCCACGCCCCGCCCGGGGCCGACCTCGATCCGCCCGGCCTCGACCAGGGTCGCGCGGCCCGGCACGGTGCCGTCATCGGTGCGCTGGTAAAGGCGGTTGACCTCAACCCCATCCACCGCGGCCACGCAGGCCCAGGTGGTGTGGTCGTGCGGCGGGATCAGCTTGCCCGGGCGCATCACGTTCAGATAGAGCGCGAAACCGTGATCGCTGTCCTCGCGGATCATGTAGCGGGCCTGGCGCTCACCCTCTTCCGGCGGCGGGAAATCCGCCTCGGACCAGAGTTCGGCACGGGCCGCCAGGGTCTTCAGGCGGTCCAGCACCTGGGCGAGAGCTGCCCGGGTCAGACCTTCGGCGGCCAGGATCTGGCGCGCTTCGGCCACCATCCCGTCGGCGAGAATCCGGCGACGATCGATCATCCGCGTATTCCTTCTTCCTTCCCGTTCAGCGCCCTGCCCGACAGGCAGTGCGTTGCATCTCTGCAGGCTAGCGCTAAACTCATTCCGAAAATAACGAGTTATCCCGCGATTCCCATCAGGAACGCTTATGATTAACTTCGACCTCGCCGCCCTTCGCACCCTGGTCGCGATCGCCGATCAGGAGACCTTCGCCCGCGCCGGCGAAACCGTGCACCGCACCCAGGCCGCCGTCAGCCAGCAGATGCGCCGGCTGGAGGATCAGCTTGGCCTGGCCCTGTTCGAACGCAGCGGCCGCACCAAGGAACTGACCCCCTCGGGCCGGAAGCTGGTCGACTATGCCCGGCGCATGCTGGCGCTTCAGGAAGAGACCCTGGCGGCGCTGCACGCGGTGACCACCGGCGGCCCGGTGCGTCTGGGATCGCCCGCCGACATCGCCGACACGGTGCTGCCCGAGATGCTGCGCCGCTTCGCCCGGGCGAACCCGGCCCTGTCGCTGGTGATCCATGTCGGCCGCAGCCCCGACCTCATGGAGCTGCTGAAGAAGGGCGCCATCGACCTCACCATCTCCACCCGCTTCGACGAAAGCCGGCGCCATTTCCTGCTCCGCACCTCTCCGGTCGTGTGGATCGCGGCCAATGATTTCCGGGTCGATCCGAACCGCCCCCTGCCGCTGGTGCTGGCCGACGAGCCCAGCATCTTCCGCAAGATCGCGCTGGCGGCGCTGGAGCGGAGCGGCCGGACCTGGCACGAGCGCTATACCGCGCCGGGGCTTGCCGGCATCCGTGCGGCGGTTGCAGCCGGCCTCGGCATCACCGCCCGCAGCATCGAAGCGCTGACGCCTGAACTGCGGGTGGTGGGAGAGGCCGACGGGCTGCCGCCGCTCGGCAACATCCGCTACTACCTGTATCAGCGCGACGATGCGGTTTCAGAAGCGGCCAAGAACCTGTTCCGGCTGATGGCCGCCCGCGGCTGAGGCCCGGCAGGACCTCAGGCCTTGCGGCGCCGCGTGATGCGGCCGCCGATCAGCGGCCATGCCACGAAGGCGATCGCCGCCACCATCAGCACGCCCGAAATCGGCCGCTCGAAGAAGATCCAGGGCGAATTGCCCGACAGCGACAGGCTCTGATAGAGCGAGCGTTCGATGACCGGCTCCAGCACCACGCCCAGGATCAGCGGCGACAGCGGCACATGGAGCTTGTTCATCAGGTAGCCGAAGATGCCGAAGCCCAGCGCCACGACCACGCCGAAGGTGCTGTTCGCGACCGAATAGGCACCGGCGATGCAGAGCAGCGCCACCGCCGCCCCCAGCATGCCCTGGGGGATGCGGGCAACGAGCCCCGGAATGGCCCGGGCCATGACCAGGCCCAGCGGGAACATCAGGATGTTGGCGATGACGAAGGCCACGACGATCAGATAGGCGATGTCGGGGCTGTCGGTGAACAGCGACGGGCCGGGGCGCAGACCCTGGATCAGCAGCGCGCCCAGGAACAGCGCCGAGGTGGAGTTGCCGGGGATGCCGAGCGAGAGCAGCGGCACCATCGAGCTTGCGACCACCGAGTTGTTGGCGGCCTCCGGCGCCGCAACGCCTTCCGGCAGGCCGGTGCCGGCCTGGGCGCCGAAGCGGCGGGCGACACGGCCATAGGCCATGTAGATCGCCATCAGCATGCCGGCGCCGGGCAGGATGCCGATCACATTGCCGATCGCCGAAGCCTGAACCCAGGTCGGCAGCAGGCGGCGGATCATCGAGGCCGGCAGCAGCAGGTCGCGGAAGCGGACACCGGCGGTCGCAACCTCGGCCGCCTTGGCCGAGGCCGGGTTGCGGCGGCGAACCCAGGCTTCCTCTGCCATGTCGAGCAGGCTGGCGATGCCGAACAGGCCGATCAGCATCGGCACCAGCGGCAGGCCGTCATACAGCCAGGGCTCGTCGAAGGTGAAGCGCGGATAGCCGCTCTGCGGGCTGAAGCCGATCGTGGCGATCAGCAGGCCGAGCACGCAGGCGATGGTGCTGCGCACCGCATTGCCGGTCGCCATGCCGATAACGGTCGACAGGCCGAGCAGCGCCAGCGCGAAATATTCCGGCGGGCCGAAGCGCAGCGCCTGTTCGGCAAGGAAAGGCGCACACAGCAGCAGGACCAGCGCACTGGTGATGCCGCCGAAGACCGAGCTGTAGGTGGCGATGCCCAGCGCCAGACCGCCCTGCCCCTTGCGGGCCATGGCATTGCCGTCGATCGCCGTCACCACCGATGACGCGGTACCGGGGATCTTGAGCAGGATGGCCGGAAAGGACCCGCCGAAACAGGCCGAGCAGTAGATGCCGACCAGCAGCGGAAAGGCGAGGTCGCCCGGCATGGCGAAGGTGATCGGCACCAGCACGGCCAGCGTGATGCTGTCGTTCAGCCCCGGCATGGCACCCACCACCAGGCCGATGATCACGCCGAAGACCAGGAAGCCGAAGACCGCGGGCTCTGCCAGATGCAGCAGGGCCGGAAGGATCTGATCGATCATGTGCAGGGGCCTCCCGGGTCAGCCGGTGATCGAGGGCAGCGGCACGCCAAGCAGCACGCCGAAGACCAGACGGATCGCCGCGGTGAAGACGATCGCGGTCACCACCAGACGGATCGACAGCGGGTCGCCCAGCAGCCGCGCGATCACGATGAACAGGATGAAGGCCGGAAGCTCGAAGCCCGCAGGCTCGACCGCCAGGATCACCAGCCCGATGCCGAGGGCGATGGCGGCCGGCAGGATCTGCTGGCGGAGCACGACGTCCGAGGCCTTGCGGCCGGCCTGCGGCACGAAGAGCAGCAGCCCGCAGACCGCAAGGATGCCGGCGAAGAGTTCGGGCGCCAGGGCTGCGATCGAATCGTAGCCGGCGGTCTCGAAAAAGACGAAGGCCGCAAGTGCCAGCGAAGCGGCACCGAGGCAGATCTCGGGCAGCCTGCCGCCCGATGCTCGTGGCATGACGCCGTATCCCTGCTGAAATCGGGGCACGCATGGGATCGCCGGGGGGCGGCGATCGCCGGAAAGACGGAAGACGGTGGTGCGACCGGCGGGCCGCGGGGGGGCGGGGATCTCCGCGAAGGGAGGGGCCTCGGAGATCCCCTGGGGGGAGGTGGCGCCGCCGGTCACACCGTCCGGGCCGGAGATTATTCCGGCTTCTTCAGCGTGGGGAGGATTTCCTCCATCACCACGGCGACCTTGTCGACATAGGTCGAGAAGGCATCCGGGCCACGATAGGCGATCGGGTAGCCGCCCTTGTTCATGCCCTCGACGAAGCGGGGATCGGCGACCACTTTCTCAAGGGCGGCGGCCAGCTTGTCGACCACCTCGCGCGGGGTCTCGGCCGGCACGGCCAGGCCGCGGAAGGTCGCCATGTGATCCAGCGCCGGCAGGCCGACCTCGGCCAGCGTCGGCACGTCGGGCATGGCGGGCACGCGCTCTTCGGACATCACGCCCAGGATCTTGATCCGGCCGTCCTTGGCGTTGCTCAGCGCCTCGCCCATCGAGACGAAGGCGGCATCCACATGACCGCCCATCACCTGCTGGAACTGCATGGCGGCGCTCTCGTTGTGGATGTAGTTGAACTGCGCGCCGGCTTCCTTCGCGAGCACCAGGGCCGCGATGTGATGCGAGGTGGAATGGCCCGGGGTCGCGATGCTGACCGCACCCGACTTCGACGCCTTCACCAGATCGGCCACATTCGCGAAAGCCGAGTTCGACGGCGCGATCACCACCTCGGGATCCAGGCAGTACATCGCCAGCGTCTGGAACGACTTGTAGGTGTAGGGGGTCTTCTTGACGATCGGGTTGTTGATCACCGACGAGGTATAGGCGAGCACGGTGTAGCCGTCGGGCTTGGCCCGGGACACATAGCTCTGGCCGACCACGGCGCCGCCGCCGGGCATGTTCTCGACGATGATCTTCTGGCCGCCCAGATAGTCCGAGCCGACCTCGGCGATCAGACGGCTGGTGAAGTCGACGGCACCGCCGGGCGAGAACGGCACGATGATCCGCACGTTCTTCTCGGGGAACTCCGCCTTGGCGGCACCGCCGAGACCGAGGGCCAGCACGCCGCCCAGAACGGCGGTCGCCAGGAATTTCTTCATCTCTCTGCCTTCCCTGTGAGCGTCCCGGGGACAGCCTGATCTGCATCCCCGCTTCCCCGGGGGATGCGACGTCTGCCGGGGGTCGGGAAGATCCTATGCCGTCCGCCTCGTCAGAAAAAATTCAAAAAAACACGGGATTGATAAGCTTATGTGATGTTTTACCCGCCAAATACCCTCAGGTTGCAACAGGTCGGCCCGCGTTTCCCTCCCGGATACGCGAAATATCGCGCCCGGTGATGTATATGATAGTGCGATGGCATGCCCAATATCCGAGGCACCGACGACAGAACTCATACAATACTATTGTACTGAAACCATATGCAGAGGGAGCACCCCTCACCCATCAGACAAGCGTTTGATACAACCATTAGTAAATTTTCTAAGCTTTTCGCCAATCCCTTACTTGACGCTCCGGTGCCGAGACCGCATCCTCGGTCGGGACGGCAGGGAGGGATGACGACACGCCTTGTCCGTCGACTGGGTAACCGGCTTGACTTCGGCGGGCCTCGTCTCAGACGAGTGCCCGCCCTTTTTTTGCAGCGGCCGCTTCTCAACCCGCGGAACGTTCTTCGCCGCCTGCCGCTGCACTATGGGTCGCCGCCGCCGCGGGGCTCTCACGGCCCTCGATGACTGCAATACTGGCCCGGCCGGTCGCCACCAGTCTGGGCGCGCCACCGTCCGTCAGCACGTGAACGCGCGCTTCCACGGCGGTCAGCCGACGGCCCGGCTTCACCACCCGGGCATCCGCCACCAGCCGGCCGCCGGCCGCGGCGGCCAGCAGCGAGACGCCGAAATCCGCCGTCATCACCCCATGGCCCAGGGGCACCAGCGTGGCGGCGGCACAGGCGCAGGCATTGTCGATCAGATAGCCGATCACCCCGCCATGGAACACGCCGTGGTTCTGCATCAGCTCGGGCCGTGCGGCGATCTCGATGCGGCAGCGGCCGCTGCCGAGGGCTGTGAGTTCCGCGCCCAGATGCGCGGTGAAGCCCTGTGCCGCCACACCGGCGCGGACACGCTTTTCCTGGATCTCGGGCAGGGGGGCGTCCGGCAGGGCAGCCCAGGGGTCGAAGCCATCGGTGGTCATCGGGCGCAGCTCTCCTTGGTCGGCGGGGCGGCTTCGTCCGGCCGCTTCCGCATATGGCGATCACTCCAGCCCCCAGATTAACCCGAACGGGATCCGCCGTCCGGCGGCATGCGCGCTCCTGTGCGACAGAATGCCGCCGCGACAGTCTGTCGATTGCATGCGCGGTCACGCATCCGCGATAGTCCGCGCCATGGCGCGATGCAGCAAAACAGCCCGATCACGGGCGCACCGTCGGTTCGGTTCCAGCCCCATCACGACTGCGGTCGTGGTGGCTCTTTGTGCTGGACCGATGACGGACCTGCATGCGCAGGCAGGATCAGCCCCCCATCGGGGACCTGCCCTGCCGCTTTGCCACATCCCCAAGCTGCCGGCCATGCCGCGACCTCCGTCGTCGGGCATGACCAGAACGACGGCATCCAAGAAATACCGTGAGGTCATGAGATGGCTTCTTCCATCAGCGTCGGCGATTGCCGCCCGACAGCATCACCATGTCGTCAGGCACAAGAGATCCTGATGTCGACATCAGAAGAAACCGGCCATCTCTCGATGCAGGGGCATTCGGAATGACTGCGACGACAGCCGTGGCGGGCCATGCCCCCGCCATATCCACACCGGTGAGCAGCGACACCATCGCCGGTTATAACGAAGCGGTCGTCCGCCGCTTCGCCATCGCCACCGTATTCTGGGCGGTGTTCGGCTTTGCCGCCGGCACCTGGGTGGCCCTGCTGCTGGCCTTCCCTGAGCTGAACATGGGGCTGGAGGGCAGCTTCGGCCGCCTGCGCCCGGTGCACACCACCGCGGTCGTGATCGCCTTTGCCGGCAATGCGCTGTTCACCACCTCGTTCTATGTTGTGCAGCGCACCTGCCGGACCGGCCTCTGGGGCGGTCCGCGGCTGGCGAATTTCGTGTTCTGGGGCTTCCAGGCCTTCCTGGTCATGGCCATCGTGGGCTATGTGCTGGGCGTTACCCAAAGCCGCGAATATGCCGAGCCGGAATGGTATGCCGACATCTGGCTGACCATCGTCTGGCTGGCCTATATGGCGATCTTCGTCGGCACGCTGGCACGCCGGAAGGAACCCCATATCTACGTCGCCAACTGGTTCTTCCTGGCCTACATCATCACCGTCGCGGTGCTGCATGTGGTGAACAACCTGGCGATGCCGGTGTCCTTCGTCGGCGCCAAGAGCTATTCGAACTTCTCGGGCGTGCAGGATGCGCTGATCCAGTGGTGGTACGGCCACAACATGGTCGGCTTCCTCCTCACCGCCGGCTTCATCGGCGTGATGTATTATTTCGTGCCCAAGCAGGCCGAGCGGCCGATCTATTCCTACCGGCTGTCGATCGTCCATTTCTGGGCGCTGATCTTCCTCTATATCTGGGCCGGGCCGCACCACCTGCACTACACCGCCCTGCCCGACTGGGCGCAGACGCTGGGTGCCGCCTTCTCGATCATGCTGTGGATGCCGTCCTGGGGCGGCATGATCAACGGCATCATGACGCTGTCGGGCGCCTGGGGCCGCCTGCGCACCGATCCGATCATGCGTTTCCTGGTCGTGGCCGTGGCCTTCTACGGCATGGCGACCTTCGAAGGCCCGCTGATGGCGCTGAAGCCGGTCAATGCGCTCAGCCATTATACCGACTGGACGGTCGGGCATGTCCATTCGGGCGCCCTCGGCTGGGTCGCCTTCATGACCTTCGGCGCGTTCTACTATCTGGTGCCGCGGCTCTGGCGCCGGCCGCTCTGGTCGATGCGGCTGGTGGAGTGGCATTTCTGGATCGCCTCTCTCGCCATCGTGCTCTACATCACCGCGATGTGGGTTTCGGGCATCGCCCAGGGCCTGATGTGGCGCGCCTATGACGAGTTCGGCTTCCTGCGTTACAGCTTCGCCGACAGCGTCGCCATGCTGCACCCCTATTACGTCACCCGCGCGCTGGGTGGGGTGCTCTATCTGACCGGCGGGCTGATGTTCGCCTTCAACATCTTCATGACCATCCGCCAGCCCGCCCCGGCCATCCTGCCGGGCGCGAGCGATGCCGCGCCTGCGCGTGGCGCCGCGCCGGCTGCGGGTTCCTGAGGCGGAGGATCGGACACATGCCCCGTTTCAATCACGCCCGCATCGAACGCAGCACCTCGCTGCTGTTCATCCTGACGCTGATGGTCATCTCGATCGGCGGCCTGGTCGAAATCGTGCCGCTGTTCAAGGTGGAAAGCACGGTGAAGCCGGTCGAAGGGGTGCGCCCCTACACGCCGCTGGAGCAGATGGGCCGCAACATCTACACCCGCGAGGGCTGCTACACCTGCCACAGCCAGATGATCCGGCCGTTCCGCGACGAGGTGGAGCGCTACGGCCATTACTCGATCGCGGCCGAGAGCATGTACGACCATCCCTTCCTCTGGGGGTCGAAGCGTACCGGCCCCGATCTCGCCCGGGTCGGTCTCAAATACTCCAATGAATGGCAGGTGGCGCATCTGGTCGATCCGCGCAGCGTCGTGCCGGTCTCGATCATGCCCTCTTATGCCGCGCTGCTCGATCGCGACCTGGACGTCTCGGAGGTCTCGGAGCACCTGCGTGCGCTGCGGGCGGTGGGCGTCCCCTACAGCCAGGAGATGATCGCCCGCGCCGAGGCCGATCTCACCGCCCAGGCCAATGGCACCGATCCGGAAGAGATGCAGCGCCGCTATCCGGGCGCGAAGGTCGGCGACTATGACGGCCAGCCCGGCCGGATCACCGAAATGGATGCGCTGGTCGCCTATCTGCAGGTGCTGGGCACCATGGTCGATTTCACCGATGTCCGGCTGGAAAGCGGCATCGGTGCCGGCATCGCCGGTTCGAAGGTGGAGGGCGGACAGTGATCGATGCGCTGAGTGCCCTTGTCTACAAGTACTGGCTGGTCGCCGCGGTGGCGCTGTTCGCGCTGATCCTGCTGCGCACCTTCCGGCCTTCGTCGCGCGAGCAGATGAAGGCGCATGCCAACATCCCCTTCCTGATCAAGGACGAAGACGATGGCCGCGCCTGAACGTGATGACCTGACCGGCCGCTACACCACCGGCCATGAATGGGACGGCATCAAAGAGCTGTCGACCCCGATCCCCGGCTGGTGGGTCGGCGTCTTCCTGATCTCGATCGCCGTCGCCCTGCTCTACATGGTGCTCTACCCCTCCTTCGCATCGACCGAGCGGTACTACGAAGGCGCGCTGAAATACAGCAGCGCCGAAGAGCTGCGCAAGGAGGTGGTGGCCGCCCGCGCCGCCCAGGCCCCCATGCGCAACGCCCTGGTCGAGACCCCGCTTGAGGAGATCGAGGCCGACGACGCGCTCCGCCGCTTTGCCACCACCGGCGGTCAGGCGGCGTTCAACGAGAATTGCGCCGCCTGCCATGGCGTGGGTGCCGGCGGCCAGATCGGCCAGTTCCCGGCGCTGGTGGACGATGACTGGATCTGGGGCGGCAAAATCGCCGACATCCGCCAGACCATCCTCTACGGCATCCGGTCGGCCCATCCCGATACCCGGCAGTCGCTGATGCCGGTTTTCGGCCAGATCCTGACGCCCGAGCAGATCAGCCAGACGGCCGCCTATGTGAAGGCCCTGTCGGATCCCGCGACCGCCGACAGCCGCGGTGCCATGCCGGGTGCAGCACTGTTCGCGGCCAACTGCGCCTCGTGCCACGGGGCCGAGGGCCAGGGCGGCCGTGATTTCGGTGCGCCGCGGCTGAACGACGCCATCTGGCTGTATGGCAGCAGCCAGGAGGCGATCGAGCGGCAGATCGCCAATCCGCGCATGGGCGTGATGCCGGCCTTCGGCGACCGGCTGGACGAATCGACCGTGCGGATGATCGCGGTCTATGTCCACACGCTTGGGGGTGGCGAGAAATGACCGCGGGATCGGGCATCACAAACGCCTCGGTGGCCGCCACCGATACCGCTGCCGCAACGGACCGGCCGGGGCGTGCAGCCCCGGCCGCCCGCCGGCCGCGGCGCAAACCCCATCTGCCCCAGCCGGTGCACGGCCATTTCCGCCGGCTGAAGACCCGGCTGACCGTGGTCTTCCTCGGCATTCTGTTCCTGGTGCCGTGGATACGCTGGGATCGCGGGCCCGGCCTGCCCGATCAGGCGGTGCTGTTCGACCTGCCCGGCCGGCGGCTGTTCGCCTTCGGCCTGGAACTCTGGCCGCAGGATCTGCCGATCGCGGTGGGGCTGATGGTGGCCGGTGCCTTCGGCCTGTTCTATGCCACCAGCCTGTCGGGCCGGGTCTGGTGCGGATTTTCCTGCCCGCAGACGGTCTGGACCGACATCTTCGGCGGCGTGCGCCGGCTGGCGCACCGGATCGCGAAGGGCAACGAGGCCGCGATCGGGCCGCTGACCGGCGCCATGAGCGCCGCCGTCGCCATCCTGACCGGCCTGGGCTTCGCCCAGTGGTTCGTCGACGCCCCGGGCCTGGCCGGCCGTTTCCTGGGCGGCGGCCTGCCCGGCGCCGTCTATGGCGCGGTCTTCCTGATCGCGCTGTTCACCTATGTGCTGGGGGCCCATGCGCGAGAGCGGGTCTGCCTGCACATGTGCCCCTGGCCGCGGTTTCAGGCCGCCCTGCTCGACCGCGACAGCCTGGTCGTGACCTATCGCCGGACCCGGGGCGAGCCGCGCGCCCGCAAGCGGGTGGCGCTGCGTCCCGAGCTGCTGGCGACGCCCGTGGCCGCGCCCGCGCCCGCGACTGCAAGCGACACGCCGCAGGCCTTCGCCTTTGCCGCCGACGGATCGGTCGGCCTGGCGCCCGGCGCGACCTTGGCCGCGACACCGGCCGGCCGCGGCGACTGCATCGATTGCGGCCGCTGTGTTCAGGTCTGCCCCACCGGCATCGACATCCGCGACGGGTTGCAGATGGGCTGCATCGGCTGCGGTCTGTGCATCGATGCCTGCGACGAGGTGATGACGAAGATCGACCGGCCGACCGGGCTGATCCGGTTCGATGCCGAAGAGGCCGACCCGGCACCGATGGCCCCGCCGGCCCGCATCGGCTTCTTCCGGCCCAAGGCGATGATCTTCGGCGGCGCGATGATCGTGGCGCTGGCGGCGGTCAGCTTCGGCGTGGCGAACATCCCCGACGTCCAGGTCGATGTCGAGCCGCAGAACACCCCCCGCTATGTGCTGCTGTCGGATGGCAGCGTGCGCAACGACTACACCGTCCGCCTGTCGCACCGCCTGCCCCGGCTGGACGGGGTGACCGCCTCGGTCGAGGGCATGCCCGAGGCGACGCTCCGCTTCACCAGCGGCGACGGTGGCGATGCGGCGGAGATGGCGGTGGGTGGCCAGCGCAGCGCCGCGAACCGGCTGCTGGTGATCCAGCCGCCGCTGCGTGGCGAGGCCCTGCCCCCGGCCGGGCCGCACCCGATCGTGCTGGTCTTCCACGACACGTCGACCGGCGCAGAACTCGCCCGGGTCGATACCCGCTTCTGGGAGCCGGAGAGATGACATCCCCCCGGCACGGTTCACGACAGTACACCGTCCCCTCGGACCCGCCGCCCCGGCCGTCGGATCGCTGGATCCCGCGGGCGATCGTGGGCTTCTTCCTGGTGCTGGGTTCGGTCCAGGCCGGTTTCGTGACGCTGGCCTATGACAGCTTCACCGGCCTGGTCACCGAAGATCCCTATGCCACCGGCATCGAATACGACCGGGTGCTGAAAGAGCGCGAGAGCGAAGCGGCCCTTGGCTGGCAGGTGGAAGCCGTCTTCGAGCCGGGCGATGCCCCCCGCACCGGCCGGCTGGTGGTGCGGGTGACCGATGCCGGCGGGCGGCCGCTCGATGCTGTGGTGGTCCAGGGCGAGGCCGAGCATACCGGCCGGATCCCGCAGCTCCTGCCCGTCAGCTTCACCGCCGCAGGCCCCGACCGGCTGGTCGGCACGCTCGACTTCCCCAATGGCGGCAACTGGTTCATCCGCCTGAAGGTCACGCAGGGGGATGAGGGGGTGCGACGTCTCGTCGAATTGCCGGTGATCCGCTGACCGGCTATTTCTCCCCTGCCCGCTTCTGCTCTCTCCCCCTGATCGTCGAACCGATCGACGTCCGACATCTTCCGGAGTTTCTGCCATGTCCATGACGACCTCTCCTGCCGGCGGCATCTCGGGTGGCCGGCCGGCCGTGTGGCCACTGATCGTCGCCATCATCGCCGCCGCGGCGATCGGCGGCATGGTCGCCGGGGCCGAAGTGGCCGTCGTTGCCGGGCTGGGCGCCCTGATCGTGTCGCTGCTGCCGCGGATCATCATGATCGCCGGCCGCGGCGGCGTCGGCGCCTTCGCGATTGCCGGCCGGGTCATGTATACCGCCGGCCGGATCGGCGGCATCGCCATCGCCCTGCCCGGCCTGTTCGTCACCAGCCTGGTCTGGCTGATCATCGGCCTGCCGGCGGCGCTCGCCCGCACGGCCCATGCCCGGGCCGCCAGCACCGGCATCCAGCCCGCCCCCCTGCCGACCCTGCCCGATCTGGCCGCCGCGGGCCGGCTGGGCCAGCGTGCGAAAAGCCGCGGGATCAGCTTCCTGAAGGGCATGGTGTCCGAGCGCGGCCTGCCGCTGCTGCTCGCCAATCTTCTGCTGGCGCTGGTGATCGGCTGCGTGCTGCTGGGCATGGGTGTGGCGCTCTACGCCGCCCTGATCGCCGTGCCGGTGATGATCGCCACCATGATGCTGGTCGCGGTCGACGGCAGCGACGAGCCCGAGGTGCCCTCGGCCGGCAACACCCAGCACTGACCCCGGCGCCCGCGCAGGCGCGCGTGCCAGGCGGAGAACCGGGCCATGGCGGTATCCGAACTCACCTTTGCCGGCGGGGCCCTGATGGGCTTCGCCGGCAGTCTGCATTGTGCCGGCATGTGCGGCAGCATCGCCGCCGGGCTGATGTTCTCTTTCGACGGCGAGGGCGGCACGCGCGGCCGGATCAAGGCGCTGGCCGCCGCCCATGCCGGTCGGGTGCTGGCCTATGCCACCGCCGGCCTGGTGGTGGGGGCGATCGGCACCTCGGTCTATGCCGGGCTCGACCGTGCCGGCGGCTATGAAATCGCCCGGCTGATCGGCGCCGCCACCCTGCTTTGGGTCGGGCTGTCGGTGGCCGGGCTGGTGCCCTCCCTCGCCCGGCTCGATCGCCTGGCCATGCCGCTCACCGCCGGCATCGCCCGGGTGCTGCGCCCGGCCGGCATCGGCGGCGGCATCGCGGCCGGCCCCGGCGGGGCCTTCGTCTCAGGCGTCGCCTGGGGCTGCGTGCCCTGCGGCATGGTCTATGGTGCGCTGTTCTACGCCATGATGACCGGCAGCCCCGAAGGCGGGCTTTCGGTGATGGCGGGGTTCGGCCTCGGCACCGTGCCGGCCGTCGCCGCCACCGCCCTTGGTTTTGCCGGGCTGCGCCGCTCCGCCGCCCTGCCCGGCCTGCGCAAGGCCGCGGGCCTCGCCATCGCCGCGCTGGGCCTGCTCTCGGCCGTCATCCCCTCGGTCGGCGCCGCGGTGCTCTGCCTGCCGTAACCGCCGCCGGCTCCGTCACCGCAAAGCAAAACACCCCGCCGGTCGCCCGGCGGGGTGTTTTGTATCTGGTGCCTGAGAACCCGAAAGCTCTCCGGACCCGACAGGATCAGCGCGAGTAGTACTCGATGATCTGCTTCGGATCCATCTGGACCGGATAGGGAACTTCGGCCAGCTGCGGCATGCGATTATAGGTCGCAGTCAGCTTGTCGAAGTCGACGTCAATGTACTCCGGCACTTCGCGCTCGCGGCGCTGGGTGGCCTCGAGCACGAAGGTGAGCTGACGCGACTTCTCGCGGACGCTCACGACGTCACCCGGCTTCAGGCGGTAAGAGGGGATGGTCACGCGGCGGCCATTGACCGCGACATGGCCATGATTGATGAACTGACGCGCGGCGAAGACCGTCGCAACGAAGTTCGAACGATAGACGACGGCGTCGAGACGGCTTTCGAGCAGACCGATCAGGTTCTCGGTCGACTCACCCTTGCGACGGGTGGCCTCTTCGACGACGCGACGGAACTGCTTCTCGGTCAGGTTGCCGTAGTAACCCTTCAGCTGCTGCTTGGCAGCGAGCTGCAGACCGTAGTCGGAAGGCTTGCGGCGACGCTGGCCGTGCTGGCCGGGGCCATACGAGCGTGCATTCACCGGGCTCTTGGCCGTGCCCCAGAGATTCACGCCGAGCCGCCGGCTGATCTTGTGCTTGGCCTGGATACGCTTGGTCATTTGAGAGCGAACCGTTCGGTAACGGGGTAGACCGCAGTAGAGGATCGGGACTGAATACAGGCGCTTCCCGCGGTTGTCAAAGGGAATCACCCGGATTTCCGCGGGGTTCGGCCCCCGCACGCACCGCCACCGGCCAGGCCCCGGGGCCGACCGGCGCCGGCACCGGCCGGATGCCGAAGGCGGCCTCGATCGCCCCGTTCTGCAGCACGACATCGGGCGTGTCCAGCGCCAGCAGCCGGCCCTTCGCCAGCACCGCCACCCGGTCGGCATGGGCAAGCGCCAGCCCCAGATCATGCAGCACCACGACCACGGTCACGGTCCCGCGCAGCCCCTCGAACAGCTGCATCAATGACAGAGCGTGACCAATATCGAGCGCCGCCGCCGGCTCATCCGCAAGCAGGGCGCCGGCCGGCGCCGCCAGCGCCCAGGCGACGGCCGCCCGCGCCCGCTCACCACCCGAGAGATCATCCAGCCGCCGGTCCAGCAGCTCCCCCAGATCGAGGGCGGGATCCGGCGCCGCCGGACGCCCGGCCTGCCACCACCCTGCCCCGCGCGCAGCCCCCAGCCGGACCAGATCGCGCACCGTCAGGTTCCAGTGGCTGCGAAACCCCTGGGGCAGATGGGCGATCCGGGTCGCCACCGCCCGCCGGCCGAGCCCCGCCACCGGCCGGCCGTCGATCAGCGCCCGGCCGATCTGGGGGCGGAGCGTGCCGGTCAGCATGCGCAGCGCCGTGGTCTTGCCCGATCCGTTCGGCCCGATCAGGGCCAGCAATTCCCCTGGCCGGACATCGAGCGAGAGATCATCCAGCACCACCCGCCCGCCCAGGCTGAGGGTGACATGGTCGAGGGCAAGGGCCGCCGCACTCATCGCACCCCTCCCCGCGCCCGGCCGAGCAGCAGCAGGAAGACCGGCGCGCCGGCCAGCGCCGTCAGCAGGCCGAGCGGCAGATCGGCCGGCGGCAACAGGGATCGGGCGAGGCCGTCGAAGATTGCAACCAGCGCGCCCCCGGCGAGGGCGGAGGCCGGCAGCAGCAGATGATGTGCCGGGCCGACCAGGCGCCGGGCCAGATGCGGCACCATCAGCCCGACAAAGCCGACAAGGCCGCCCCAGCCGACCGCGATCGCGGTGATCGCGGCCCCGGCGAGCACGGCGAGTTCGGTGAAGCGGCGGACATTCAGCCCCATGGCGCCGGCCGCCTCGTCGCCCAGCCCCAACCGGTCGAGACCGGGGGCGAGCACGAGCGCGAGCGCGAATGCTGCAAGCGTCGCCAGCCAGAGCAGGCCGAGCCCGGCCATGTCGGGCGTGTGGATACCGCCCATGGTCCAGCTCATCACCACCTGCAGATTGACCGTGTCGTCGGAAAGCGCCAGCAGCATCAGCCCGCGCAGGGCGCCGAGTGCGGCCGCCACCGCCACCCCGGCCAGCAGCACGCCGGTGACGTCGGCGATGCCGGCGGCGCGCGCGGCGGCGATCACCACCCAGGTGGCGCCCCAGGCACCGGCGATGGCCAGCACCGGCAGCGCCAGACCCGGCGCCACCGGCAGCGGCACCAGCAGGGCGATCGCGGCACCGACGGCCGCCCCGGGGGCGGTGCCCAGCAGCCAGGGCTCCGCCAGCGGATTGCGGAACACACCCTGGAAGATCGCCCCCGCCAGCCCCAGACAGGCGCCGACCGCCACCGCCGCCAGCACCCGCGGTAGCCGCCAGGCCAGCAGCAGCCGGGTGAAGGGGCTGTCCTCGCCACGCAGCAGCGCCGCCAGATCGGCGATCCGCGCCGGCTCGGTCCCCAGCCAGAGCCCCACCAGGATCGCGGCCAGCAGCAGGGCGATCAGGGCACCGAAGGCCCTCTGCGTCGTCATTGATCGCCCTCCGCCGCCATGATGCAGCTGCCGCCGGCGGTGAAGGCCTCGGGATGGAGCAGCCGGGCCAGCATTTCCGCCCCCTCCACCACCCGCGGCCCCGGGATCAGCAGCAGCGCGCGGTTGACCGCATCGACCCGGCCGGCGCGGACCGCACGGATCCCCTCCCAGCCCGGGCGCTGCATCAGGGCCGGCACCCGCGCCGGTGGGCCGGCGATCAGGATCCGGTCGGGATCGGCCCGCCAGACCGCCTCTCCCGACACCCGCCCCAGCCGGTCGCGGCCGGCGAAGACGCTGACACCGCCCGCCGCGCGCAGGATGTCGCCGGTATAGGTGGCATCGCGGATGGTGAAGGCGGCGCCGCGCTCGTCACTGCCGGTTTCCAGATAGACCGGCACGGGCGGCCGCCCCTCCAGGCAGGCGCCGAGATGCGCGATCCGGGCCCCCATACGGTCGGCGACCGCATCCGCGGCCGCCTCGCGCCCGGTGGCGCGCCCCAGGCGGCGGATATTGGCCTGAATATCCGCCAGCCGGTCATGGGTCAGCACCAGGGCGGGGATGCCGATCCGGCCCAGCGGATCGACCAGCCCCGCCGCCGCCTGGCGCGCCGGGGTCATCACCACCAGATCGGCATCGAGCCGCGCGATCGCCTCTACCGAAAAGCCCAGCCGGCCGCCGACCCGGGCGGTGCGGGCGACCAGATCCGGCGGCCAGCGCGTCCAGGCCTCGATCGCCACGATGTCGGGTCCGGCGCCGATCGCGGCCAGCATTTCGACATTGCTGGAAAAGATCGCGACGATCCGGCGCGGCGGCGCCGGGATCGTCACCGTGCGCCCCAGCGCATCGGTCACCTGCCGCGGCCAGCCTTCCGCCGCCGCGACGGGGCCGGCGGCGATGCAGGTGAACAGGATCAGCAGAAGACCGATGGCCCGCATCGTCAGAAGCGATAGGTCAGGCCGACATAGGCCGCCCGCCCCGCCTGGCTGTTGCCGGTGCCGCCGCCATTCGACGACACCGGATCGCCGAGCGAGGGCACGGTGTCGGTCGCGATGAACAGCGGGTGGTCGTTCACATCGAACAGGTTGTCGACGCCGGCGAACAGCGTCAGCGTCTCGGTCACGAACCAGTCGCCGCGCAGGTTCATCAGCCAGCTCGATCCCTTGCGATGGACATAGCGGCTGTCGGGCTCGGCCCCCGCCACCAGGCTTTCTTCGGTATCGTAATAGAGCGGGCCGCGGAACACAGCCGTGGTGGTCAGGCTCCACACCCCGGGCTGGCCGGTGGTGACGCCGAGCGCCGCCTGGGTTTCATGCATGCGCTGCAGCTTGTCGGTAGAGGGCCCGGTCAGGGCCGCATCGGCGCCCTTGTCGCGCATCTCGAAATTCCACACGCCGGAGCCGCGCGCGATCAGGGTCCAGCCGTCCCAACCCAGGCGCCGGGCGATGTCATAGGCCGCCTGCAGCTCCAGCCCGCGGATCACCGCATCGCCCGCGGAATTGGCATAGGTCCGCTCATCCGGCCCGGTGGTGACGGTGGTGATCCGGTCGGTGATGGTGTTCTGGAACAGCGCCAGATCCAGGAACAGCGGCCCATCGGCATGGGCGGCGCCGATTTCGTATTGCAGGCTGCGTTCGGGATCGAGGTTCGGGTTGCCGAAGGTGCGGCCGCCGCCGACGGCGGTGAAGTCCGCCGCAAGCTCGGTGCCGGTCGGCGCGCGGAAGCCGGTGGCGACGCCGGCCCTGAGGGTCACCGTCGGCCAGGCCGCCCAGGCGGCGCCGACACTCCAGGTGACATCGTCCCAGCTTTCGGTGCGCTCCACCAGCAGCGGCTGGTTGGGGGTGGCCCTGGTCGAGACCCGGCCATAGGTCCAGCGGGCGCCGGCCCGCAGGGTCAGCGCGTCGTCGAAGGCCCGATGCACGCCCTCGCCATACACGCCGAAATCCTCGGTATCCTGGTTGATGTCATAGGGCGGCACCTGAGAGGTGGCCCCGCCCGAGACCGACTGGCGGAAGCGATCGCTGCGCAGTTTCGCGGTTTCGGCATCGATGCCGAACAGAAGGTCGGTATCGTCCCCCACCGCCAGCCGCGGCGCCAGCTTCAGCCCCAGCACGTCGAGCTGGCGGCGGTTGTCGTCGACCGAAAAGCCCGGCGCACCGCTGCGCTGACGCTCCGACCCCCAGTGAAAGCTGTCGACATCACGCACCGCATAGGCCTGGGCCGAAAGCCCCAGCCCGCCGCCGAATTCGGTGTCCCAGGCAAGATCGAGCGAGGCGTTGCGCCGGTCGTCGGTGTTGTCCAGATCCCATTGCGAGCCGCGGAAGCCGGCATCATAGACACCGTCGGTGCGGAGCGTCAGATCGATGCGCCCGACATCCTCACTCTCGAAGCCCAGCGCCGCCAGACCGCCACCGCGTTTCCAGGCGGTGTTGGCAAGCTGCCCCTCGGGGGTGTGGTAGTCGTCGGAAAGGCCGCCGCCGATGCCGACATAATGGTCGAAGCCGGCCGTGCCGCCGGCATTGGCGGCATGGCCACGGGCCAGGCCGAAGGATCCGGCACGGGCGGTGATCTCGCTGCCCGGGTCCTCGGTGGCGCCGCTGCGGGTGACCAGGTTGACCACGCCGCCGATCGCCTGGGCGCCGTAGATCACCGAGGCCGGGCCGCGGATGATCTCGATCCGGTCCAGATCGTCGGGCGAGAGCTTGGAGAGATTGGCGGTGCCGGCACGGCGGCCGTTCATCAGCACCGTCACCTGGCTGCGCCAGTCGCGGCCCTGGCCGTCGGTCGCGCCGCCGCGGATGTTGAACGAGGTCTGGCCCGGGCTCCAGTCGCTGAAGAAGCCGACGGCGTTTTCGGCCAAAAGATCGGTCACCGACCGGGCGGACGACCGGCGGATGGTAGCGGTATCGATCACCTGCACGGTGCCGGCGGCCCGGGCGCGGGGTTCGTCGCGGCCCTGGGCGGTGATCAGCATGCGGTCGAGTTCGGTGGCGGCGTCGGCCTCCGCCGCATCGGGAAGACAGGCGACGGAGCAGGACAGGGCCAGCACGCCAAGGGCGGGCCGGCGCAGAGAGGTGATGCGCATGGACGGACGATCCGGTTTCTTATGATTTGTTCAGCTGTGCCAGAGGAAGACGGCGGAGAGCTTGGGCGCCTCGGCGATCACCCCGCCATCGGCTTCGACCAACGCCAGATCGAGATGACGATCGAGCCGCGCCTCCAGATCGTCCACCGCATGACCGCGGCGGCCCAGATGGTCGAGCATATGCGCACGTGCGGCGGCACGGTCGGGAAACAGCGCCCGGAAGGTCCAGGGCACCAGATGGACCGTATCGGGGGCAAGGTCGCCCCCCAACTCGTCGAGCGCCGGCCGGTCGCCGGGGGTGATGTCTTCACCATGAAGATGGGATGGCAGGAAACCCGCCAGGCACCAGCTGCGCGGCCCCGCCTGGGCCGGCACGATCCAGGCGAGCATCCGGCCGAGCGGCCGGGTGCGGGCATGCAGCGCCCGGGCCTGGCCGATCGGCCCCGGAATATTGGCGCAGAGCACCAGATCGGCCGGCGCCGCCGGATCGGCGGGCGCAAGCTCCTGCCAGACGGCGTCGCGGATCTCGATCGACAGGTCGGGCCGCGCCTCGGCAAGCCCGGCCAGCCGGCCGCGCATATGGGCATTGGGTTCGATGGCGCACCAGCGCCCGCCGCGGGCGATCACGGCCTGGCCGAGCAGGCCCGATCCGGCGCCGATATCGATCAGGCTGCGCGGCCGGCCGCCGTAAAGCGCACGAAGCGTATCGCCCAGATTGCGGGCATAGTCCGACCGCGCGAGTTGTTCGGCGAAGAAGGCGGCATCGGCATCCGCCCAGAGGGCGGATGGTGGGCTGGCAAATGGAGAGCTGGCCGCGGCCGATGGCACGGCAGCCCGGGGCGTGGCGGACATCTTGGGCCTCACCTGCGTGGCACGTCACCGCAGGCCGGATCCGGGTGGAGCATTCCCCCCGGATCGCCATCGATACACCCCGACCGATGGGCACGCGCGTGACCACGAATGACGGCAGGTCTCCTGGCTCACGGGTCATCGCCGGTCCGTCGCCTTCCCGGCGCCCCGATATGCCGGGCAACCAGTGGCATCGCTGACGGCCAGCTCGCCGTCTACAGTTGCGGGGGCAGCCGGGGCCTGACGCGGATCACCGCCTGCACCCCGTTCCCTTTTGATCCCCGAGGGGAACCGTCGCGGATGACGATAGTGGAGCCGCCCATGACTGGTCAAGCATCCCGCCCTCCTGGTTATTGATACGATATAACATAACATTTTCAGATGATGCAACGCCCCCGACAGACATGCTGCGGGGGCCTCGGTCAGATGAACAGATCACCGGCGGATACGAAGCGCACACCGGCCGCCGTCATCTCGGCGCGTGCGCGGTCCAGCGAGCCGTCGGTATCGATGGCCCGGCAGGCATCTTCCACCAGAACCACCTCGAAACCGGCGGCCCGGGCGTCGAGCGCCGTCCAGGCGACACAGAAATCGGTGGCGAGCCCGCAGACGAAAACCCGCTTGACGCTGCGCGAGCGCAGATAGCCGTCGAGCCCGGTGGCGCTGCGCCGGTCGGCGGCGAGGAAGGCCGAATAGCTGTCGACCGTGGCGTCGTCGCCCTTGCGGATGATCAGCCGGGCATGGGGCAGATCCAGATCGTCATGCAGCCTGGCGCCATGGCTGCCCTGCACGCAATGGTCGGGCCAGAGCACCTGGGTGCCATAGGCAAGCTCCGCGGTCTGGAACGGCGCCTTGCCGGCATGGCTGGAAGCGAAAGAGGCATGGCCGGCCGGGTGCCAGTCCTGGGTCAGCACCACCTCGGTGAACAGCCGTCCGATCCGGTTGACCACCGGCACGATCTCGTCGCCGCCGGCGACCGCCAGCGCGCCGCCGGGCATGAAGTCATATTGCGGATCGGTCACGATCAGCGCATCGCCGGCGCCCGGACGCAGCCGCAGGGCCTCGGCGCGCGCCTCGGCTTCGGCATGACGGCGGCGACGGGACGACCGGCGACCGCCGGTCTCGGCCGAGGCGCCGCCGGTCTCGGCCTGATCCAGCGCCTCGCGGCGGCGGCGATAGGACGGGAAGGCCGCCAGTTCCTCGTCGCGCGCGCCCCGGATCATCAGCCCGTGCAGGAAGCCACGCAGCGAGCGGACCTCCTGCCCGGTCAGATCGGCACGCAGGAACATTGCCTGCAGATTGCGCAGCATCGTCGGCCGCATCTGCCGGTTGCGCACCACCCCCGACCAGTCGAGCGCCTGGCCCAGATGCTCCAGGAAGGCATCGATCTCCTGCTTGCTCGCCCGGCCATAGCGGCCGAAATCGAGCTGCACCGGCACGGTCTCGTCGCGTGCGGTGAACCATTCATACGAGACCAGCGCCACTGCCTGGGCAAGGTTCAGCGAGGCGAAAGCGGGGTTGAGCGGCACCGTCAGGATCAGATCGGCCAGAGCCACATCGTCATTCTCAAGCCCGGTGCGCTCGGGGCCGAACAGAATGCCGACCCGGCCGCCGGCCTCGACATGGCCGCGCATGCGCGCCGCCGCCGCGGCGGGTGTCGCCACCGGCTTCACCATGTCGCGCGGCCGCGCGGTGGAGGCGACCACGAAATCCAGATCGGCGACCGCATCCGCCACCGTCGCATAGATCCGGGCGTTGTCGAGCACCGCATCGGCGCCCGAGGCCAGAACCCGCGCCCGCTCGCTCGGCCATTCGCAGCGCGGTGCCACCAGACGCATGTCGGTCAGGCCGAAATTCAGCATCGACCGTGCGGCCGAGCCGATATTGTCGGCGATCTGGGTGTTCACCAGGATGATGGCGGCCTGGTTGCCGACGGCACCTTCAATGCCACGGGTGGCGGCCGCCTTGGGCGGCCGCTGCTCGGACTGATCGGTCATGCGCTCATATATCTTGTTGCTGCGAAGGGAGCCGGCCGCCGGGCAAAGTATCCTCAGGCGACGCTATTGGCCGCCGCAACCTCTGCCGCCGCCTGCACCGATACCCCGGCGCGATAGAGCCGCCAGGTGATGCCGTCGGCCAGCGCCTCGTAAGAGGCATTGACGACGTTAGCCGAGACGCCGACCGTCGACCAGTGGTCGCCGGCGGTATCGGCACTTTCGATCACCACCCGGGTCACCGCATCGGTGCCGGTGCCGTCCGGGGCCGACATGATCCGGACCTTATAATCGACCAGCCGCATGTCGCGCACCGGCTGATAGGTCTGGGCGATCGCCCGGCGGAGCGCAGTGTCGAGCGCGTTGACCGGGCCGTTGCCCTCTGCCACCGCCATCACCGGCACCCCGCCGACCGAGATCTTGATCGTCGCTTCCGACAGGGTCACCAGCTCGCCGCGGGCATTGTAGCGGCGCTCGTCGATCACCCGGAAGGACAGCAGGCGGAAATATTCCGGCACCTCGCCCAGCGCGCGACGGGCGAGCAGCTCCAGGCTGGCCTCGGCGCCGTCATAGGCATAGCCCATATGCTCGTTGGCCTTCACCTGCTCCAGCAGGGTCGGCAGGCGCGGATCCGACGGGTCGACCTCGATGCCGATCTCGGCGAGCCGCGCCAGAAGATTGGCCCGGCCGGCCTGGTCCGAGACCAGCACATGGCGCTGATTGCCGACCTGTTCCGGGCGGATATGCTCATAGGCGCGCGGATCCTTGAGCACCGCGCTCGCATGCAGCCCGCCCTTATGGGCGAAGGCGGCGGCGCCGACATAGGGCGCATGGATGTTGGGCGCCCGGTTCATCCGCTCGTCGAAGGCGCGGCTGACGCTGGTCAGATGGGCGAGCCCGGCCTCGTCGACCCCGGTCGTATAGCCCATCTTCAGCATCAGGGTCGGCAGCAGGGTCACCAGATTGGCATTGCCGCAGCGCTCCCCCAGGCCGTTCAGCGTGCCCTGGATCTGGCGCACCCCGGCACGGACCGCCGCCAGGCTGTTGGCGACGGCATTGCCGGTGTCGTCATGGCAGTGGATGCCCAGCCGCTCGCCGGGAACGATCGTCGCCACATGGGAGACGATGTCCTCGATCTCATGCGGCAGCGTGCCGCCATTGGTGTCGCAGAGCACCACCCAGCGGGCGCCGGCCTGATACGCCGCCCTGACGCAGGCCAGCGCATAGTCGGGATTGGCCTTGTAGCCGTCGAAGAAATGTTCGGCATCGAACATTGCCTCGGCCTTGACCCGCGCGGCATGGCCGATGCTGTCCGACACCATGCGCAGGTTCTCGTCCAGATCGACACCCAGCGCCACGGTCGCCTGGAAATCCCAGCTCTTGCCCACCAGACACACCGCCTGGACCGGCGCGTTCAGCACCGCGGACAATCCGGGATCGTTCTCGGCCGAACGCCCCGACCGCCGGGTCATGCCGAAGGCCGAGATCCGCGCCCGCTGCATCCGCGGCAGATCGCCGAAGAAGGCGTCGTCGGTCTGGTTGGCCCCGGGCCAGCCGCCTTCAATATAGTCAATGCCCAGCCGGTCCAGTTCACGCGCAATCGCGGCCTTGTCGGCCGCCGTGAAATCAACGCCACGGGTCTGCGCGCCATCGCGCAGCGTGCTGTCGTAAAGATAGATGCGCTCACCGGACATGGGATCGTATTCTCCGTCGATCGGCTGTTCCGGGACATGTCTAGCACCCGGAACCAGCCGATGCGAAACGAAAATACGCAGATCACGCCTGCGACTCGAGCCTGCTCAGGTTCTGAACAGGTCCTTCGCTGCCGCAACATCACCGGACCCTGGAAAAGCGACCTCGTCAATCTCCGCAGCTGCGATCTCAAGATGCTCTGCGAGCACCGCTTTAATCAACGAACGCACGTCCGTCACCGGCATGAGGTCTCGGTTCTGATAAAGCGCCTTCTCTGTCAGGCCCGGCCATTCACCATGGATCCGACCACCATTGATGCGCCCCCCTCCCAGGAAGGCAAAGCCGCCGGTCCCATGATCAGTTCCAGCACTTCCATTGACTCGCACAGTCCGACCAAATTCCGAGACACCGAGGATGACCGTATTTGCCCAGACCTCTTCGCCCAGAGATTCACGCATGCTTGCAAGTCCGTCCGCCAGAGCCCGTGCGGCAACGAACATACGCCCGTCAACAGTCCCCTGATTGCTGTGGGTGTCCCAGCCTTCCGAGGAAATTACTGCAAGGCGGGGACCGTCGGGCCTGGCGAGCATCTTCGCAGCGGAAACGAAGACCTGGATCTGCGGACGGCCATAGCCCAGAGAACCCGTCGCCTGCGCTGCGTCGCGAATTTCGTCCGCGAAGGCCGCAAATCGAGGATCATGACCATAGACTTGGGCCATGCGTTCAATCACATCGCCGGACGGCAACTTGATGTCGGCCGGCGGAATATTAGTCACCCTGGGCGCTCCCAACAGGACAGCGGGCATACCACCGTCAACGGTAACAGCGGACAGGTGACCTCCATGCTGTTTCATGATGCGACCGAGCCAACCACTATCCACTTTCGAGGGATCGCTCATGCCGCTTTCAAGGATCGCCTGGCCATCGAAGTGGGATCGGTCCCGATATTGGGAAGACACCGCCGAAGCGAAGAGAAGTTGCCGGTCATCGTACCAAGGCTTGACCGGCTGGAAGGCCGGGGTGAGACCGAACAGGTCATTAACAGGCAGCACCTGTTCAGGACCGAATGCAAGCTTCCCTCTCAAAGTGGCGTAGTCCGGGTCACCGATCGGCGGCATCACGCCAAGCGCATCAACGGCTCCGCGCATGATAATCAGTATGAAACGCCTCTCAGCAACGACGGACGAAGCCCGAGCACGACCAGCGACAAAGCCGACCCGGAGCGAAGCGAGTGTCGCCGCACCAGTAGCAGCACCATGAAGAAAACTCCGGCGGGACAAGGGCATGGAAGTATTCCTTTCACCGCAAACTAAAATCGGGAGAGGCGGCAATCAGGCTAAAGGCGTCCTTGGGTGTCGGTGCTCCCTTCAGGGTACGGATCACGTCCTGATTAGCCCCATGAAAGTACACCGACAAAGCCTCGTCGACATCGCTGCGCACTCCGAAATGTTGGTACATCCTGCCAGCAAGTCCTGCACGTAATAGCATGTAGCCCGGCGTAAACCACACGTCGCGATCATCGGGCCACCCCTTGGGCGATCGCGCTGCATGCACCCGATGGCCGAGGGTCAATACCGCAGAAGTGATCTCAGTTGCAGCGTCACGGCCCTTCATGCCACACAGGCTTCCAAAGGCCACAGCCCAATCTTCAGGAAGCAAGACCTTCCGGCCACCAGGCTTCCAGCTTGCAGGATGGTCAATCATCACGCTAAGCACGGCAGCCAAACAGCCATCCTCTGCAAGAAACACCTCGGCCATATTTTGGACCAGTTCCTCAGGAGGCCGATCATCAATAAAGTACTTTGCAACTTTATATGAGATAAAACGTGCCGTCGATGGATGGCTTGCGAGAAAATCGAGAAGGTCGTCAAGCTCCTTCTCTCCGCCCTCTGCAATACGATGCTCCATGATCGACTTATCACCAGGCTCATGTCGATCAGATACAAATCGCATATCGAAGGGGGCGTTTCGGTTATAGATCTGAACGACCCATCCAGTAAGTATCTTCGCAGCCTCACGCACGTCGCTCTGAGTATAGCCTCCGGATACGCCGAGCGTGTGCAGCTCCAGAAGTTCCCGCCCCAAATTCTCATTTAGCCCGACATCGCTTCTCGCTGCGGCTGGAGAGTGAGGACCGAAAGACATGTGATTGCTGAGATATACATGCATCATGGGATGGTGCATCACCGCACCCAGCAAATCGCGGAATCTGCCGGTAACATATGGGCGGATGGCCTCCGCCTCATAAATATCAGTCACCCCCCGCAACGTAGCTTGAGCCATGGAAATAGTGAAATGTTCAAAGAAGAAGCGAACAAGTCGCTCGCGAAATGGATCAGGCGTATCAAGAGCAGTCATGACCCGCCCCTCCCGGATGCCGCGCACATATCCGGTAAAAACGCGGTACCAATCCACCTTCTCCCGAGCTCGTTCCTCAGGTGTGGGATATCGGATCGCCCAGCGTTCGCTGAGTTCGGGCAAAACCGTACGGGTAAAGACCGGTCGTTCCGGATCGAGTTGAGCCTTGAGCCAGCCTTTTGGATCACGCCTGACGGCATCAGCCAGATCACGTCGATACCCGGTACCAAAACGGGTCATCGCGAGGGTCGCCTCGGATGAGATCATCACGTCGTCCTTTCACGGCCGGAGGGCCGTCGATAGATGTCCGCGGGGCAAGGGTACTGCACCCGCGTTACCGGACGAAATGGCGATTTCGTGGCAAACTTTTTGTCTTTGTGCGCCCCGGTCCTATCAGCCGCGCTTCCAGCGCGTGCCGTCGGGCCCGTCTTCCAGCACCACGCCGCGTGCCTTCAGATCGTCGCGGATCCGGTCGGCGGTGGCGAAGTCGCGGTTGCGGCGCGCAGCCAGACGCTCGTTGATCAGATGCTCGATCTCGGCCTCGTCGGGGCCGGTCTCGCCGCCCGAGGCGGGGCCGCCGCGGAACCAGGCTTCGGGGTCGAGCCGCAGCAGGCCGAGCGCATGCCCCGCCCCCAGGATCTGCGCCTTCAGCCGGGCCCGTTCGGCCCGATCGGTGGTGCGGTTCGCCTCCCCCACCAGCTCATGCAGATGCATCAGCGCAAGCGGGGTGTTGAGGTCGTCTTCAAGCGCCGCACGCACCGCGTCGGGATAGACGCGGCAATCGCCGTCGGGCTCGATCTCGTCCATCAGCCGCAGGGTGTTGTAGAAGCGGTCGAGCGTCTGCTTCGCCCGCTCCATACCCTCCTGCGTCCAGTCCAGCGGCCGGCGGTAATGGGTCTGGAGCATCAGCAGACGCACCGCCTCGCCCGGCACATGGCCCAGCAGGTCGCGGACGGTGAAGAAGTTGCCGAGCGATTTCGACATCTTCTCGCCGTCGACATTGATGAAGCCGTTATGCATCCAGTAGCGGACGAACAGCGCGCCGTCATGGGCGCACTGGCTCTGGGCGATCTCGTTCTCGTGATGCGGGAAGATCAGATCCTGGCCGCCGCCATGGATGTCGAAGGTCTCGCCCAGATGGGCCTCGGCCATGGCCGAGCATTCGATATGCCAGCCCGGACGGCCGCGGCCCCAGGGGCTGGACCAGCCGGGCTGATCATCGGCACTCGGCTTCCAGAGCACGAAATCGGCGGCATCGCGCTTGTAGGGCGCCACCTCCACACGGGCCCCCGCCACCATCTCTTCCCGATCGCGACGCGACAGCCCGCCGTAATCGGGCATCGACGGCACGCTGAACAGCACATGGCCCTCGGCCTCGTAGGCATGATCCTTGGCCATCAGCCGGCGGATCATGTCGATCATCTGTGGGATATGCTCGGTCGCGCGCGGCTCGATCGACGGCGGCAGCGCGTTCAGCTCGCCCATATCCTCGTGGAACATCAGCGCGGTGCGGGCGGTCAGGGTCTCGATCGCCTCGCCGCTTTCCTTCGCCCGCACGATGATCTTGTCGTCGACATCAGTGATGTTGCGGACATAGGTGACGCGCGGATAGCTCGCCTTCAGCAGGCGGTAGAGGGTATCGAACACCACCACCGGCCGGGCATTGCCGATATGCGCGCGGTCATAGACCGTGGGGCCGCAGACATACATCCGGATATGGTCCGGATCGATCGGCTCGAAAGCTTCCTTGGCACGGGTGCGGGTGTTGTAGACGGAAAGCGCCATGATGGCTCGTCCTCGGGCAGGCAATCAAAGACGGGCGAACGGCGGAGGCGCCGGCCGGTTGAATCAGGTGGCCGCGGGCGTCAGGCGTCCCGACCCGAAAGCCGGGCCGCGGCACGCGCGGCGCCGATCATCGGTAGCAGCTTTTTCAGCTCCGGTCCATGCTCGGCCGCGGTCAGCGCCAGACGGAGCGGCCTGAAAAGCCCCCGCCCCTTCACCCCCGTCAGGCCCTGAATCCCGCGGGTCCAGGCGCTCCAGGTCGTCTCGTCCCAGGGCTCCGGCGGCAAGGTGTCGCGGGCCGCGGCAAGCACCGCCTGCGACGTCTCGTCGGCCTCGATCACCGGCGTCACCGGCCCGGCCACGACCTGCCACCAGCGGCCCGCCTCGGCGATCCGCTCGATATTGCCCGCGACGGCATCCCAGAACGGGGCCACCAGATCATCGGGCACGCCCAGCCCGACCAGCCGCGCGCGCACGCCCCCGGCATCCAGACGCCGGATCTGCCGGGCATTCAGCTGGACCAGATCGGCGGGGTCGAAACGGGCGGCCGCCCGGCCGAAGCGGCTGATGTCGAAGCTCGCCACCAGTTCGTCCAGGCCCGCGACCGGTTCGATCGCATCCGAAGTGCCGAGCCGGGCGAGGAAGGCCGCCACCGCCAGCGGCTCCATGCCGTCCTCGCGCAGTTCCGCCACCGCAAGCGAGCCGACGCGCTTGGAAAGCCCGGCGCCGCCGGCATCCAGCAGCCAGGCCAGATGGCCGAAATGCGGTTCGGCGGCCCCCAGCGCATGGAACAGCTGGATCTGCGCCGCCGTGTTGGTGATGTGGTCCTCGCCGCGGATCACATGGGTGACGCCGGTCTCGGCGTCGTCGACCACGGTGGCGAGCGTATAGGTGGGGGCACCGTCGGCGCGGATCAGCACCGGATCGGACAGCGATCCGGCATGAACGTCGATCCGGCCGCGGACCAGATCCTCCCAGGATGTCTCGCGGTCATCCAGCCGGAAGCGCCAGTGCGGCCGGCGGCCGGTGGCCTCCAGCGCCGCACGATCGGCATCGGAAAGGGCCAGCGCCGCACGGTCATAGACCGGCGGCCGGCCGGCGGCCAACTGGGCCGCACGCCGCGCCGACAGCTCTTCCGGGGTTTCGTAACAGGGATAGAGCCGGCCGCAGGCGACCAGGCGTTCGAAAGCGGCGGCATGGCGATCGGCGCGTTCGGTCTGGCGGAAGCTCTCGTCGGCCGGAATGCCCAGCCAGTCGAGATCGGCCAGAACGCCCGCCACATAGTCCTCGCGGCTGCGCTCGCGATCGGTGTCATCGATCCGGAGTTGCATCACCCCGCCATGGGCGCGGGCATAGAGCCAGTTCACCAGCGCGGTGCGGGCATTGCCGACATGGAGACGTCCGGTCGGAGACGGCGCGAAGCGGGTCTTGACGGTCATATGGGCCGATACTCGGTGGAACCAGGGCAGATGGCCGCGCCGGTCCGCAGCCGCGGCGCCGACAGGGCGGCGGCCGGGCCTCAGGCCCGGTCGCGGAAGCGGTTGGTGATCGGATAGCGTCGGTCGCGCCCGAAGGCACGGCCGGTGATCTTCACACCCGGGGGCGATTGGCGACGCTTGTATTCCGCCACATAGAGCAGGCGGGCGATACGATCGACCTCGTCGCGATCCTGGCCCTGCTCCACCAGCACCCGGTGGGGCAGCTCCTTCTCGACCAGGCCTTCCAGAATGGCATCCAGCCGTTCATAGGGCGGCAGGCTGTCCTCGTCCTTCTGATCCTCGCGCAGCTCGGCCGATGGCGGCTTGGCGATCACCCGCTCGGGCATCACCGGCCCGTCGGGGCCGAGCGCGCCTTCCGGCTTCTGGGCATTGCGCCAGCGCGACAGCTCGAAGACCGTTATCTTGTAGACGTCCTTCAGCACCGAATAGCCGCCGCACATGTCGCCATAAAGCGTGGCATAGCCGACCGACATCTCGGACTTGTTGCCGGTGGTCAGCACCATGTCGCCGAACTTGTTGCTCATCGCCATCAGGATGACGCCACGGATGCGCGACTGAATGTTCTCTTCCGTCACATCCGGGCCGCGATTACCGAAGACCGGCGCCAGCATGGTCGAGAAGGCCTGCACCGCCGGCTCGATCGGGATCTCGTCCAGCCGCACGCTGCAAAGTTCGGCACAAAGCGCCGCATCGTCCAGGCTGTCGCGGCTGGTATAGCGGGACGGCATCATCACCGCGCGGACCCGATCCGCCCCCAGCGCGTCCACCGCCACCGCCAGCGACAGGGCACTGTCGATGCCGCCCGACAGGCCCAGCACCACGCCCGGGAAGCCGTTCTTGTTCACGTAATCGGCCAGGCCCAGCATCATCGCCGAGTAGATCGCCTCCAGCACCTCGGGCTCGGGCGACAGCGGGCCAGCCTCGGCCACCACCTCGCCCGCCTCGGTCCGGCGGATATGGGCAGGCGTGGTGCCGCTGATCCAGGCCGGCGCCTGAACCTTCAGCGCGCCGTCGCGGTCGAGCACGAAAGAGGCACCGTCGAAGACCAGCTCGTCCTGGCCGCCGACCAGATTGACATAGGCGAGCGGCAGGCCGGTTTCGTGCACCCGCGCCACCGCGTGGGCCAGACGCTGGTCGCGCTTGTCGACCTCATAGGGGCTGCCGTTGATCACCAGCAGGAATTCGGCCCCGCTTTCGGCCAGGCATTCGGCCGAATCCGGCCGCCACATATCCTCGCAGACCATCAGCCCGACCCGCCAGCCGCGGATCACCACCGGCCCGGCCGGCGGCGCCAGATCGAAGACCCTGAGCTCGTCGAACACGCCATAATTGGGCAGCGCATGCTTGCGCACCACGCCGGTGACGTGGCCACCATCCAGGACATAGGCCGCGTTGTAGAGCTTGCCGCCCTCGGCATGGGGGGCACCCACGATCAGCGCCGGCCCGCCATCGGCGGTCGCGGCCGCCAGCATGTCGAGCGCGGATGCCACCGCGCGCATCAGCGCCGGCTTGCGCACCAGATCCTCGGGCGGATAGCCGATCAGCGACAGCTCGCCGGTGACGCAGAGATCGGCGCCCTGTTCCGCCGCATGTTGCCGTGCCTCCAGCAGCTGCCGGGCATTGCCCTCGACATCGCCGACGACGGGGTTGATCTGGGCCAGGGCCAGGGTCAGAAGCTGGGTCATGTCGGTCCGGATCCTGTCGGAAAGCACGGCACGGAGGGCCGTCAGCGGCGGGGCCGCCGCGACGGCAGCAGGAATTCGCGCCCGACCTTCACGCTCTCGCGCCCATCATACGAGACGATGTCCGCGGTCGCGTAGGTCTCGCTCCACTTCTCGGGCAGGAAAGAGCCGGTGCCGACCACGTCGATCGGGGCTTCGACGCTGCCCATCACCCGGCACTTCTCGGGCCCGAAGCCGCTGGAAGCGACGATGCGCACCTTGTCGAACCCGGCATCGTCCAGGGCGTTCCGCATCTGGAAGATCGCCGCCGCCGAAACGCCGGGGCCGAGCAGCCATTTCAGCTCGGTCTCGCTGCGATAGCGACGGATCGCGTCGGGGCGGTTGCGCTCCAGCGCCGCATAAGACAGCGCCGGATCCAGCCCTTCCAGGAAGCGGCCACCATGGGTGTCGAGCCGCACCGACAGCTTGCCGGCCGCCGCCATCTCGGGGAAGCGGCGGCAGACCGCCAGCGCATCGGTGATCTCGGCGCCGTAATAGTCGACCAGCACGGTCAGCGCATCGCCCGGGAAGGTGTCGACGAACATCTCCGCGGCCCGAAGCGTGGAGCCGGCATAGCCGATCAGCGCATGGGGCATGGTGCCGAAGCCATGGGCATTGCCGAAATGCACCGCGGTCGCATCGGTGGCATTGCCGATGAAGCCCACCGCCCCTTCCGCCTGGGCCGCAGCCGAGCCGACGCTCGCCGCATAGGCCATCATCTCGGCCATTTCGGCACCGGCGCAATGGCGGGCATCCATGGCGAGGAAGGCCGCGCGCGGCAGGGCGACCGCCATGCTCCAGGCGTTATAGGCGGCGACACATGGGGCGCCCAGACGCTGGAGATACACCGTCTCAAGCTCGACCAGCGCCGACATCGGGCCGGTGATGTACATCAGCGGCTCGCCCGCCCCCACCCACGAGCCTTCCTCGTGGCAGGGTTCGATCACGATCTCCACCCCGCGCAGCCGGGCCATCGCCTCGATCCAGTCGATGGCGAGTTTCAGCGTCGCCAGCACCGGGCGGCGCATGAACACGGCATAGGTCACGCTGCGATCGCCGAAACGCTCGACGATGCGCCGCGTGCGCTTGAAGTAGACATCGGTATAGGCGGCGACGAAGTCGTTGGTGGCAGACATGCGCAGCCTCGGCAGTTCCGTGGTGCCGGCGGACATCGCGTCCGCGGATGAGCTGTCGGCAGAAGAGCTGTCGGCAGAGGATGTTCGGGGGCCAGCGGAAGGAATGACGGCGGCCCCGGTCTCCGGGGCCGCCGCATCGGTCCGACCCTTGGGGGTCGCGGATACGGATGTCACCGTGCGGCCCCCGCCGCCGCGGCCGGGGCCTGGGGCAGGCCCAGGCGTTCACGACGCAGGGCATCGGCGATCTGGAAGGCCAGTTCCAGGCTCTGTTCGGCATTCAGCCGCGGGTCGCAATGGGTGTGGTAGCGGTCGGCTAGGCCATACTGGTCGATGGCGCGCAGGCCGCCGACGCATTCGGTGACGTCCTGGCCGGTCATCTCGAAATGCACGCCGCCGGCATGGCTGCCTTCGGCCTGATGGACGGCGAAGAAGTTCCGCACCTCGGCCAGCACCCGGTCGACCGAGCGGGTCTTGTAGCCGGTCTCGGTCTTCATGGTGTTGCCATGCATCGGATCGCAGGACCAGACCACCTTGCGGCCCTCGCCTTCGACCTTGCGGACCAGGGCCGGCAGCTTGTCGGCCACCTTGTCCGCCCCCATGCGCACGATCACGGTCAGCCGGCCGGGCTCGTTGGCGGGGTTGAGCGCATCGATCAGGCGCAGCAGCTCGTCCGGATCCATCGACGGGCCGGCCTTGACGCCGATCGGGTTGGCGATGCCCGACATGAACTGGACATGGGCGCCGTCCAGCTGGCGGGTCCGGTCGCCGATCCACAGCATATGGGCCGAACAGGCGTACCAGTCGCCCGAGGTGCTGTCGACACGGGTCAGCGACTGCTCGTAGCCCAGCAGCAGCGCCTCGTGGCTGGTGAAGAAATCGGTCTGGCGCAACTGCGGCGCGGTTTCCGAATTCACCCCGCAGGCGGCCATGAAGTCGAGCGCATCCGAGATCCGCTCGGCCGTCGCGCGGTAGCGTTCGGCCTGTTCGGAGCCGCCGACGAAGGCCAGGTTCCACTTATGCACCAGGTTGAGGTCGGCGAAGCCGCCCTGGGCAAAGGCCCTGAGCAGGTTCAGCGTCGCCGCCGACTGGTTGTAGACCCGGATCAGCCGGTCGGGGTCAGGCTTGCGGGCCGCGGCGTCGAACTCGATGCCGTTGACCATGTCGCCGCGATAGGACGGCAGCGCGACGCCGTCGCGGTTCTCGAAATCCTCCGAGCGCGGCTTGGCGAACTGGCCGGCCATGCGGCCCACCTTCACCACCGGCATGCCGGCGCCATAGGTCAGCACGACCGCCATCTGCAGCAGCACGCGGAACGTGTCGCGGATGTTGTTGGGGCTGAACTCGGCGAAGCTCTCGGCGCAGTCACCGCCCTGGAGCAGGAAGGCCTTGCCTTCGGCGACGCGCGCAAGATGCGCCTTCAGGCGCCGCGCCTCGCCGGCAAAGACCAGCGGCGGATAGCCCGCAAGCTCGGCCTCGACGCGCGCGAGATGCGCAGGATCGTCGTAGGTCGGCTGCTGCTTGATGGGCAGCGCGCGCCAGGCTTGCGGGGTCCAGGTGGCAGGCATCGGGTCTCGGTCCTCGCGGGCGTCGGGATCGGCGGGCCGATCTGGTCGGACGGCTTTACGTGGTGCGTTGGGCGGGACGTGAGCTGGTCACGGAGAAGGCACGGCCGGCACCGGATGCCGGCCGGAGAGACAAAGAGCGGCGGCGGCAACGCGCCCCCCATGGACCGGATCTTCTCCGGCCCCCGGACGGTCGCCGGTTTCGAACCTATACCGCCGCCCCCGGTGGTTTTCAAACAAAACGCGGGCCGGAAGATGATGCAACACCGCCGCACGACCGATCAGTGACGGATGTAATATCCGGCAAGCCGGCTTTGTGCATTGCAACAAATACCTGCGCGTTCAGCCTCTCTGCCGTCTCAATCCTTCACCGGACTGCGCATGGTGACGAATTCCTCGGCCGCACTCGGGTGCAGGGCGATCGTCTCGTCGAACTGCTTCTTGGTGGCGCCGCAGGTGATCGCGACCGCCAGCGACTGGATGATTTCGGCCGCATCGTCGCCGACCATATGGGCGCCGAGCACGCGGTCGCTGGCACCGTCGACCACCAGCTTCATCAGCACCCGGGTCTCGCGGCCGGTCAGCGTGTGCTTCATCGGCCGGAAGCGCGCCCGATAGATCCGGATCGAGGCATACATCCGCCGCGCCGCCTCTTCCGTCAGGCCGACCGTGCCCACCTGGGGGGTGCAGAACACGGCGGTCGGCAGGGTGTCGTAGCGCAGCCGGTAGGTGTTGTCGTTATAGAGCCGCTCCGCCAGCGAGCGCGCCTCGGCGATCGCAACCGGGGTCAGCTGGAAGCGGTCGGTCACGTCGCCCACCGCCAGGATCGAGCGGAGCTGGGTCTCGTAGCGATCATTCACCACGATCGCGCCGTTCTCGCGGATGTGCACACCCACCTCTTCGAGCCCGAGGCCGGCGGTGTTGGGCACGCGGCCGGTCGCGAACATCACCTGGTCGGCCTCCAGCACCTCACCCGAGGTGAGGGTGACGGCGAACCCGTCGGCCAGGCGATCGATGCGCACCGGCTCGACACCGGTGCGGAAGCCGATGCCGCGCGCCTGCATCTCGCCCTCGACGGCGGTGCGGATATCGGCGTCGAAGCCGCGCAGGATCCTGTCGCCGCGCAGCACCAGCGTCGTCTGCGTGCCGAGCGTGGAGAAGATCGAGGCGAATTCCGTGGCGATATAGCCGCCGCCGATGATCACCAGCCGTTCGGGGCGCTCGGTCAGATCCAGCGCCTCGTCCGAGGTGATGACGTGCTCGATGCCCGGGATCTTCGGCAGATAGGCATGGCCGCCGGTGGCGATCAGGATCCGTTCGGCGGTGACGGTGCGCCCGTCGACCTCCACCTCGTGCGGGCCGGTAACCCGGCCGCGGCCGCGCAGCACGGTCACGCCCGAATTGGCCAGCATCGTCTCGTAGATGCCTTCCAGCCGCTCCAGCTCGCGGTTCTTGGTGCGGATCAGCGCGCCCCAGTCGTGGCTGGCGCCCTCGATCGTCCAGCCGAAGCCGCGGGCATCCTCGATCTCGTCGCGGAAATGCGCACCATAGACCAGGAGCTTTTTGGGCACGCAGCCCCGCAGCACGCAGGTGCCGCCCACCCGGCCCGCTTCGACGATGGCGACACGGGCGCCGTATTCGGCTGCGCGCCGCGAGCCTGCGACGCCGCCCGATCCGGCGCCGATGGTGAGCAGGTCGTAATCGTACATGCGTTCGCGTCTCCTGGCGTTCGCGTCCCTGGGTGCGTCGTCGTCCGGCAGGGGCAGACGGGCCGGGACCCGCCCTGCCCCACCGGTCCGGATCAGGCGCCGATGCCGCCGATCAGGGCGTACTTCACTTCGAGGTAGTCCTCGATGCCGTACTTAGAGCCTTCGCGGCCCATGCCGCTCTCCTTCACGCCGCCGAAGGGGGCGACTTCGGTGGAGATCAGGCCTTCATTGATGCCGACGATGCCATATTCCAGGGCTTCCATCACCCGGAACACCCGGCCGACATCGCGGGTATAGAAATACGAGGCCAGGCCGAATTCGGTGTCGTTGGCATAGGCGACCGCCTCCTTCTCCTCGTCGAAGACGAAGATCGGCGCCACCGGCCCGAAGATCTCCTCGCGCGCCACCCGCATCTCCTGGGTGGTGCCGAAGACGATGGTCGGCTTGTAGAACCGGCCGCCCAGCTCGTGACGGCCGCCGCCGAGCATGACTTCCGCACCCTTCGAGGTGGCATCGGCCAGAAGCTCGTCGACCTTCTCGACCGCGGCGTCGTCGATCAGCGGCCCCAGGACCACGCCCTGCTCCAGGCCGTCGCCGACCTTCATCCGGGCGACGCGGGCCGCCAGCTTCTCGGCGAAGGCCTTGGCCACGCCGCGCTGGACATAAAGCCGGTTGGCGCAGACGCAGGTCTGGCCGTTGTTGCGATATTTGGAGACGATCGCGCCTTCCACCGCCGCATCCAGATCGGCATCGTCGAACACGATGAACGGCGCATTGCCGCCCAGCTCCATCGACACCTTCTTAACGGTGGCGGCGCACTGTTCGATCAGCACCTTGCCGATCTCGGTGGAGCCGGTGAAGGTCAGCTTGCGCACGATCGGGTTGGAGGTGATCTCGCCGCCGATCGCCGAGGCCGAGCCGGTCACCAGGTTCAACACGCCCTTGGGGATGCCGGCCTCTTCGGCCAGCACCATCAGGGCCAGCGCGGTGAACGGGGTCTGCGAGGCGGGCTTGCAGACCATGGTACAGCCGGCAGCCAGGGCCGGGCCGGCCTTGCGGGTCAGCATCGCCGCGGGGAAGTTCCAGGGCGTGATCGCGCCGACGACGCCCACCGGCTCCTTGGTCACCACGATCCGCTTGCCGGCCGAAAAGGTCGGGATGGTGTCGCCATAGACGCGCTTGGCCTCTTCGGCGAACCATTCGATGAACGACGCGGCATAGGCGACCTCGCCCTTCGCCTCGGCCAGCGGCTTGCCCTGCTCGGTGGTCATGATCCGGGCGATGTCTTCCTGATGCGCCATGATCAGCTCGAACCACTTGCGCAGCAGGGCCGCCCGCTCCTTGCCGGTCTTGGCACGCCAGGCCGGCAGCGCGGCATTGGCGGCCTCGATGGCGCGGCGGGTCTCGGCGGCGCCCATCTTGGGCACGCGGCCGATAACGGCGCCCGTCGCCGGATTGTCGACGGTGATGGTGGCGCCATCATCGGCGCCGACCCAGGCGCCGTCGATATAGCACGCCTCGCGCATCAGACCCTTGTGCGAGAGCTGAATCACCTGAAGTCCTCCCTGGAATGTCTCCCACATGCGGCCTGGCTCCGGGGCGACCGCCCCGGGGGTCCGCACGCGAAACTTCGCCGCCCTCCGGGCCGGCCATGGGTTGAACCCGCCCGAATGCGGCATCAGACTATATGGCGGCCGGGGGTGCCGCAAGGAACCCCCACACGCCGTGGACCCTGTTCCGCGGATCATGCAGGGCTGGAGGATCAGGTCATGCGCCCGCACGGCAACCGGAAGACGACGCACCGCATCGCCATGGCCATGCTTGGGATTGCCCTGCTTGCAGGCGGTCCGGCCCTCGCCGCCGGAAACGAGCCGCCGGAAGAGGGCCATCCGCAAGAAGGGCTGGGCCCCAAGCTCGAACGCCTGGGCCGCGCGGCGGACGAGGCCCTGACGAGCCTGCGCGACGCCATCGAAGACCTGCCCCGCTACGCCGCCCCGGAAATCGACGGCGACGGCAATATCATCATGCGCCGCCTGCCCCAGCACGCCGCCCCGCTGGAGGGCGACAAGGCCCCGGACGAACGCGAGGGCGAGAGGCCGGACCGGGGACGGCCGGTGGAGCGGGATGGCGGGGTATGGCTGTAGAGTATAGGTAAATATTCACCGCCACACGAACTGGTTGCAGCTATCTCATAAGTTAAATTCGTTGACGCCTGTATAAATTCAGAAGAAATTGAACCTGAAGATGGATCCTCGGCAACGTCAGGCGTTTCGGCCTGCTGGATGACGATATGCGCGCAGACAACCTGACAGATCCAGCCTATGCGCGGCTTCCCTCAGGAAGAGCCGGGGACTATTTGGAGAAGCTCGTCCTTGATGGCTTCAAACGGGAACTAGATCAGGAAGAAAATGTCGTTCGAAGTTTGCCATTCTTCGCGACATCTATCGGTATACTAATCACCCTGATCAGCCTTGCTATTCACAATTTGCCAACGGCGGATCATGGTCTATGGATAATATTTATCTATGGGATTCTGATACTATTGATCGCAGATATCTTTGCTCTTCTGTATTTTCTTCATCAGGCAATCCGCACACGTGCGTTTGGTTATCCTATGCACGAGGAAGACCTGCTCGACTATGCAGAACGGCTGATATCGTACTATACGCCGACACCCCCGGCCTCACCAGCAGACAGCAACCCTGAGGCGAATACATTGGAGGTCGTCAGGTCGGATACGCCCGGAGGTGATCTTGACGTCCACGCGATCGTGGAGCGTGCCGTTCTGGAAGACCTTCGCAACGTCTTCATAACACAGTTCGCCAAATCGGCCGGAATCAGCCGCCGTAACAATTGGGCACGCCTGAAAGCCCGCAGCAGAGCCTTCCATTTTCTGATCATGGGGTTGGGCTTCGCGCTCGTACTGATCTGCGTTATGCTTTTTCAGAGCATGATCCATGGAGGATCACATGGAAGACATCGCCTCTCTGGCACAGAAGTTGCGCAACCGCGTGATGCGGGATCCGAAGACGGGACAGGTGATGGAGAAGCCGCAGCCGCCACGGATGCGCAAGGTCGTGAAGGGCTTCTGGACTTACGGGGAAGTCCCGGGGGACGTGGAGGACCTCAGACAGGAGAAGAAGACACGATGAGCGGCAAACCCGTATCTCCTCCAGCGACGTCCGAAACCTCGCAGCCCGCCGACGCGGCAAAGCCTGCACCACCGCCGATGAACTGGACCCGGAAGAATGGTAATGATGCAGGCCGTGAGACGAAGTAACCGGCCTCGCTGTCAGCCGCTTTTGGCCAAAGCCGCCGTGATGGTCCCCGCACATTCGCCGAAGCCGATCCGGTAGCCGTCGCAGTCTGCGTGGCCGGACAGGGTGAGCGTGTCGCCATCCTCCAGATAGGTCCGGGTCGTGGCGTCGGGCAGATGCAGGGGGTCGCGGCCGTTCCAGGTAAGTTCCAGCAGGCAGCCACGGTTTTCGGGCGCGGGCCCCGAGACGGTGCCCGATCCGATCAGGTCGCCGGTGCGCATGGCGCAGCCATTGGCGGCATGATGGCAGAGTTGCTGGACCAGCGAGAAATACATGCGCCGGTAGTTGGTTCGGGTGATGACGGCCTCGGTGCCAACAGACGTGCTCAGCCTTGCGGTCAGGTCGATGTCGAAATGCGCCGGCCGGCCCGCATCGTCCAGATAGGGCAGCAGCGGCAGATGCCGCGCGGGGGCGGCGCAGCGTGCCGCCGCCAGCGCCTCGCGGGTCACGATCCAGGCGCCGATCGAGGTGGCGAAGCCCTTGGACTGAAAGGGCCCGAGCGGCCGGTTCTCCCAGCCCTGGATGTCGCGGGCCGACCAGTCGTTGAGCAGCACATAGCCGAAGATCATTGCCTCGGCCTCGGCCAGGGTGACGGGCTCACCCGGCCGGTTGGGCAGGCCGACCACCGCCCCCAGTTCCAGTTCGAAATCCACCCGCGCCGAGGCGGCGAAAACCGGCATCGTCGCACCGGCCGGCAGAACCTGGCCAAGCGGCCGCCGGACCGGCGTGCCCGAGACCACCACCGTCGAGGCCCGGCCGTTATAGCCGACGGGGATATGCACCCAGTTCTCGGCCAGCGTGTCGGCGCCGCGCAGTGCCATGCCGGCATTGCGGGCATGGTCTTCGCTCGAGAAGAAATCGGTGTATTCGGCAACCGTGAACGGCAGATGCAACTGCACCTCCGTCAGCGGCACCAGCGCCGGACGCAGCTGCGGCGCTTCGGCCGCACCGGCCGACAGCAGGCCGGTCAGCCGCTGCCGCAGGGCCGACCATGCCGCCGTCCCCGCGGCCATGAAGCCATTCCAGGACGGCTGATCGAAGACCGCCGGCAGACCGTCGAGCAGGCCCGCGCGCTGCAGCCGGGCCAGATCCAGCACCTGATCGCCGATCGCGGTGCAGCAGCGCGGCGCATCTCCGCCACGGCTGAACACCCCGCAGGGCAGGTTGTTGAGGGGAAAAGAAGTCTCGGTCTGGTTCGCGCTTGCGACCCAGCTTTCCAGACGCCCGGACATGTGTAGCGGTTTCCTTCAGTCTTGACCGGCGGTCTTCCGGCCGGCAGTGGAGATCCCGCCGGTGATGAACCGCACCAGGTGCTCGCGCATCTCGTCGCGCGCCAGGATCGAGCAGCCGCCGTCCGACAGACGCTCCACCCGGCGGCCGTCATCGCGCTGGCTGACCGAGATCAGCACCGTGCCGACCATGAAATTGTAGAACCAGCAGACTTCGGCGTGATCGAGGTCGGGCGCCGCCGCCGCGATCGCGGCGATATAGCGCCGGGCCATGCCGTCCAGCTCTTCGGCGATCAGGTTCGAGGTCCATTCGGTCGGCATCAGCCGGTTCTTCAGGATCAGATTGGCGAGCAGCCCGCCCTCGGCCGGCGTATCCTCGCGGAAATAGCCGCTGACGAAGCTTTCGACGATCTGGCGGATCCGGACCCGACGCCCCGCGGCGCGGGCCTCGGCCTCCAGCCGGTCCAGCTGCTCCAGCCGGTATTCGGCGCTCCGCCGCGCCACCTGACGGAAGACATCGACGGCCAGATTGTCCTTGGTGCCGAAATGATAGTTCACCGCGGCCACGTTCAGCCCGGCGCCGCGCGCGATGTCGCGGGTGGTGACGGCATCGACGCCGCGCTCGCTGATCAGCATGCGGGCGACCAGCCGGATACGCTCCTTCGGCCCCTCGGCCGGCTGACCCTGTCCCTGGGCTTCCATCTCGGTCATCAATCGGTTCCGGTCGCTCTCTTCACCACACGTGCATAGGCATTGGACGATCCGGCAGCGGTATCGCGGCTTTCCGCCACCCGTTCCGCAATCTCGCCGAAGGCCCGGTCCAGCTTCTCGCGCAGCCCCGCCTGATCGACACCGATCAGCCGGCTGTCGCGCTTCACCACCCGGCCGTCGACCAGCACGGTCACCGCATCGCCCGGCCGTGATTCCAGCAGCAGCATCGCAACCGGGTCGCCCATCGGCATCATATTCAGCCCGCCGGTCGCGAACAGCGCGATATCGGCCCGGGCGCCCTTGCGGAGCGTGCCGATTTCTCCGCCCATCCGCATCGCACGCGCCCCGCCCTCGGTGCCGAAGCGCAGCGCATCGCGCACGGTCAGCCCGATCCTGTCGGGTACGATGCCCTGATCCAGCACCTTCTGATTGTCGATCGCGCGCGCCGTCTGCAGGGCCAGACGCATCTGGGTCAGCATGTCGCCGCCGATATTGGAGGCGATGTCGACACCGAAGCTGGGCAGCCCGCCGGCTTCGATCAGCCGGTTGGTCACCGGCCAGCCCATGCCCATCTGCATCTCGGTCTCGGGCGTGATCGACAGCCCGCCACCCGAGGCGACCAGCCGCTCCAGCTCGTCATCGCCGCACATATTCGCATGGACATGCAGCATGTCCGGCCCCAGACGGCCGCGGCGGTCGAGATCGGCAATGCCGTGGGGCGAGCCGAAAGTGCCGACATGCAGCGTGATCAGCGCGTCGTGGCGCCGCGCGAAGGCCAGCTCCCGATCCGTCACATCCGGCCCGACCAGGCCGAATTCGGTGAGGGCGACGCCGAAATCGAGCAACGGCCCCGCGGTCGCTCGAAAGCTCTGCGCCACCTCTTCCGCATGGCGCAGGCGATCGTCATGGCTGGCGAAGGCCCGCTCGCGCGCCGGCACGTCGTAAAAGCCATAACAGAACACGCCGCGGATGCCGGCATCGGTCAGCCCCTGGATCGCGGCTTCGGCATGCGCGGGGCTGTTCATCAGATGCGAGAAATCGCAAAGCGCGGTGACGCCGGTGTCCAGCGCTTCGAGCGCGCCGGCCAGATTGGCCAGATAGATGTGCTCGGGCGTGTAGGCGGTGGCATAGCCGACCCGGATCTCGCGCACATAATCCGCCAGTGACCAGTCGGCCGCCACGCCGCGGATCGCCGTCTGCCAGACATGGCGATGGCTGTCGACCATGCCGGCCACCGCAATCGCCCGATCCCCCTCGATCACCTCGGCATCCGGTGCCTGGATCCCGTCTTCGACCGCCGCGATCCGGCCATCCCGCACCAGGATGTCGGTGGTACGCGGGCGCGTCTGCGGCGGCAGATCCGGATCCGCCAGATAGACATTCCTGATCAGGATCTCGTTCGGCACGGCGGCGTCCTCCCTTCAGTTCGTTGAACCGAACCATAGCCCCAGCACCCGCATCAAGCAAGTGATCCAATCATATGATTCAAACAAGCGCTTTACATCTGCCGAAGCGTCGCCTACCAATTCCCCAAGGCAGACGGACGCCTGCTGCACATCGGCCCGATCCGTCGAAGACCGACCACATCCAAAAAGACAGGGGGAGGACTCATGAGGTTTCCGCGCATCGCGGCCGTCCTGGCCGCTACGCTGGTCACGGCAACGCTGACGACCGGCACGCCCCGGGCCGCAGAGGTCATCGATCTGAAATTCGCCGTCTTCACGCCCGAGCAGGAGATCACCTATCAGCAAGCGATCAAGCCCTGGGTCCAGGCGGTGGAAGACGCCTCGGGCGGCCGGGTCCGGATCCAGCTTTTCCCCGGCGGCACGCTCGGGCGCGACGGATCCAAGCAGATCAAGATGCTGAACGACGGCGTCGCCGACATCGCCTTCATCATCCCGGCCTACAATCCGGGGCTGTTCCCGGACAACTGGGTGATCGAGCTGCCCGACACGTCTCAGACCGCAAGCGAAGGCTCGGTCGCCTTCTGGCGGATGGTCGACAGCGGCCGGCTCAGGGGCTATGACGGCTTCGAGGTGCTGAGCATGGTCGCCACCTCGCCCTATCTGCTCCACGGTAACAAGCCGATGAACCGGGTTGCGGACCTGAAGGGCCAGAAGATCCGGATCGCCGGCAAGCTGGAACAGCAATGCGTCGAGGCAGTGGGCGGCGTGCCGGTCGGCATGCCGATCACCAAGATCCCCGAAAGCCTGAGCCGCGGGATCATCGATGCGACCCCGATGCACTATGCCGCGCTCTACGCCTTCGGCATTTCCAGTGCCACGAAATACCACTACCACGCGGCGCTGGGCTCGATGCCCTTCGGCTTCGTGATGACCCGGGAGCGGTTCGAGGCCCTGCCCGAAGACGTCCGGAAGGCCATGCAGGCGGAGGGTGGCGAAAAGCTGGCACGCATCTTCGGCGCCGCCATGGATGCCGAAAACGCCCGCCGGCTGGCGGAGACCGAGGCGGCGCCCGGGCAGACGATCGTGATCCCGACCGCCGAAGACGCAGCCGCCTGGTCGGCGGCGATGGCCGGCTGCTCGGACAGATTCGTTGCGGAGCAGGAGAACGGACCGGCGCTCGCCGCGGCCTTCAAGGCCGAACTCGACCGTATCCGCGCCGAATGATCCGGCCGGTGATCCCCCGGGAGCGGAGCGTCTGACATGACCCTCGACCGCCTCGACGGGCTCAACGTCGCCTGCACGCGGCTCATCGCGCTGGCAGGCCTCGCCGCCCTGTTGATCATCGCCATCGCGACCCTGGCCGATGTCGGCGCGCGCTGGCTCGCCGATGCCCCGATCGCCGGGGTCTATGATCTCTCGACCCTGTTCATCGCGGTGGCGATGGCGGCCTGTTTCCCGGCCGCCATCGCCAGCCGGCAGAACATCAAGGTCACCTTCCTGGCCGACCGGCTGCCGCGGCGGGCGCAGCTCGCCTGCGATCTCTTCGCCGAAATCATGACCCTGGTCTTCTTCACCCTGCTCGCCTGGCAGCTGGTGGTCTACACGCGGGAGCTGATCGACAGCGGCGAGACCTCGTTCATCCTCGAGGTCGGAATCGCCCCCTGGTGGGTGGCCGCCACCGCTCTCTTCATGCTCTGCGTGCCGGTGCAGCTGGTGGTGGTCGCCACGGCGCTGCGCGACCTCGCCACCGGCGACACCCACCGTCTTGCCGCGCATCAGGGAGAGGTCTGATGGATCCCTTGACCACCGGCGCGCTCGGCCTCGCCCTGATGTTCGCCCTGATCCTGGTCCGGGTGCCGATCGGCATCGCCATGGGCATGGCCGGCTTCATCGGCTATGCGATCCTGGGCGGGGTGAAGCCCTCGCTCAGCATCCTGGTCTCGGAGCCGGCCGGGATCATCGCCAATTACGAATTCGCGGTCATCCCGCTCTTCCTGCTGATGGGCAGTTTTGCGACCGCCGGCGGCCTCTCGGCCGAGATCTACCGTCTGGCCCATGCCTTTGTCGGCCATCGCCGCGGCGGGCTCGCGATCGCGACCATGGGCGGCTGTGCACTGTTCGGTGCGGTCTGCGGCTCGTCGCCCGCCACGGCGGCGACCTTCGGCCGGGTGGCCCTGCCCCAGATGCTGGACCGCGGCTACGCCCCCTCCTTCGCCACCGGCTGCATCGCCGCCGGCGGTACGCTCGGCGCCCTGGTTCCGCCCTCGATCATCATGATCATCTATGCGGTGCTGGCGCAGGTCTCGATCCTGGACGTCTTCGTGGCCGCCGTGATCCCGGCGATCATCGCCGTCGTCTTCCACGGCATCGCGATCACCGTCTATACCCGCTTCGTGCCCGAAGCCGGACCCGCGGGCCCTCGGACCGGCTGGGCGGAGCGGTGGAAGGTGCTGCGCGAAAGCTGGGCGGTGCTGGTCCTGCTGATCGCCGTGATCGGTGGCATCTATGGCGGCATCGTCACGGTGAACGAGGCGGCCGCGGTCGGCGCCTGCTTCACCCTGTTCCTGGCCCTGCTGCGCCGGCGCCTGAGCTGGGGCAGCTTCCTGCATGCGCTGGGCGAGACCGCCACCAACACGGCGGTGATCTATCTGATCATCTTCGGCGCCTCGATCTTCTCGTATTTCTTCACGATCAGCGGCGCACCGCAGGTGCTGGTCTCGACCATCGGCGCCATGGAGGTGCCGCCGCTGGTGATCATCTTCGCGCTGCTGGTGATGTATCTGGCGCTGGGGGCCGTGTTCGAGACCGTCTCGGCCATGCTGATCACCCTGCCCTTCGTGCTGCCGCTGGTCGTCTCGCTCGGCTACGACCCGGTCTGGTGGGCGATCGTGAACATCGTGGTGATCGAGCTCGGCATGATCACGCCGCCGATCGGCCTCAACGTCTTCGTCCTCAAGGGCGTCGCCGGCAACATCCCGCTCGGCACCATCTTCCGCGGCGTCTCGATCTTCGTGGTCTCGGATCTGCTGCGCCTGATCCTGCTCGCGGTGTTTCCGGTGCTGTCGCTCTACCTGCTCACCTCCTGAACCCTTCCCGCTCCCCGGATATGGAAAACGCATATGCTCAAACCCATTCGCCGCATCGTCACCACCAACACGGCCGAAGGCCGCTCGCGGATCCTCTCCGACGGTCCCTCGCCGCATGTGCTGGAAACGGCAAGCCATCGCGGGCTGATCGATCTCTGGGCCATGGCCGAGGGCGGCCCGGACACCGCCACCCCGGACGGCGCCGATCGCCCGGTGGTGCTGGCACCCGCCCGGGGTGGCAACACCTTCCGGATCTTCCAGCTGCCGCCGGCCGGTGTCGGCGAGAACGACCGGGTGCTGTCGGCCGATGTCTTCGCCCGCATGGGGGCGAGCGATGCCCATGATGCGGATGCGAAACATCCCAACATGCACTGCACCCGATCGATCGACTACATCGTCCTGCTCTCGGGCCGGGTGAAGCTGATCCTCGACGAAGAGGAAACCATCCTGGAGCCCTTCGACGTGGTCATCCAGCGCGAGACCAACCACGCCTGGCAGAACCTGTCCGACCAGCCGGCGCAGCTGATCGCGGTGCTGATCGACACCTCATCTGGAACGTGATGCCGGCTCAGGGACGTGATGCCGGTGGCTGTGACGGCGTGCCCCGACGGGCGCGCCACCAGCCCGCCAGCCGCTCGCGGCCGCCGATCACGAACACGAAGAAGCCGGGCACGAAGAAGATCGCCAGAAGCGTGGCCGTGACCATGCCCCCGAAGACGCCGGTGCCGATGGCCCGCTGTGTTTCGGCACTGGCACCGCCTGCAAGCATCAGCGGCACGACGCCCAGGCCGAAGGCGAACGACGTCATCAGAACGGGGCGCAGGCGCAGCCGGGCCGCGGTCACCGCCGCCTCTGCCACCCCCATGCCGCGCCCGTGCAGCTGGCGGGCGAATTCCACGATCAGGATGGCGTTCTTCGCCGACAGGCCGATGACCGTGATCAGGCCGACCTTGAAAAACACATCATCCGGCATGCCCCGCAGCATCACCGCCGCCACCGCGCCGATCAGACCCAGCGGCACCACCAGCATGACCGGGAGCGGAATCGACCAGCTCTCGTATAGGGCGGCCAGAACCAGGAACACCACCAGCATCGACAGGGCCATCAACAGCGGCGCCTGGGCAGCCGACATGCGCTCCTGCAGGGACTGACCGCTCCATTCGACCAGGAAACCGGGGGGCAGCTGCGCCGCCAGCCGCTCCATTTCGGCCATGGCGTCACCGCTGGAGACACCGGGCGCAGGACTGCCGGAAATGCTGGCGGACAGGCTCCCCTGATAGCGCTGCACCTGCAGGGGCAGATCCTGCCAGACGGGCGTGACGATCGTGGACAGCGGTACCATGCCGCCATCGGCATTGCGCACGGTCAGCTTCAGCACATCATCCACCTGCATGCGGGCGGCAGCGTCTGCCTGGATGATCACCTGCCGCAGGCGGCCTTCATGGGGGAAGTCGTCGACATAGAGCGAGCCCATGGCAGCCGACAGGGTGTCGCCGATCGCGGCGAACGATACCCCCAACGCCTCGGCCTTCTGGCGGTCGATGTCCAGGCGGACGCCGGCCCCGGCCGGCAGGCCATCGGCATAGACATTGGCAAGCCGGTCGCTCTGCCCTGCCAGCTCCAGCAGCCTGGCCGTCGCCGCCTCCAGGGCGTCATGCCCCCGACCGGAGCGGTCGAGGAGACGCAGGCTGAAGCCAGAAGACGTGCCCATCTCGTCGATCGCCGGCGGCAGAAGGCTCGTCACCGTGCCGTCGGTGATATCCGCCATCGCCTCGTCGACACGTCGGGCCTCGTCGGCCGCCGTGGCGCCGCCGCGCCGGTCCCAGTCGCTCAGCATCGCGAAGGCCTGGGCCGTGTTCGCCCCCGACCCCGAGAAACCGAAACCCAGGATGACCATGTTCGAGGTAATCGCCGGCCGGCCGGCAAGATGGGCCTCCAGGCGCCGGACGACATCGAGCGTGCGTTCGCGCGTGGCATCCGCAGGCAGCTGAACCGAAGTCATGAAATAGCCCTGATCCTCTTCGGGCAGAAATGCGGATGGCAGGGTGCGCAGGGCCAGAACCAGCAGCACGGTGATCGCCACGAAGGCCAGCATCACCCGTCCGCTGCGCCGCACGACCGCGACGAGACGGGTTTCATAGGATCGGGTCATGTGATTGAAGCGCCGGTTGAACCAGCCGAAGAAACCCCGTCGGTCATGCGCACCCGGGCCGACCGGTTTCAGAAGCGTGGCACAAAGGGCCGGCGTCAGACTGAGGGCCAGGAGGGCTGAAAACAGGATCGACACCACCATCGACAGGGCGAACTGGCGATAGATCACCCCGACCGAACCCCCGGCCAGGGCAATGGGAATGAACACCGCCGTCAGCACCAGGGTGATGCCGATCACCGCACCGGTGATCTCTTTCATGGCCTTGCGGGTGGCGTCGCGGGGCGACAACCCTTCGGTCGCCATCAGCCGTTCGACATTCTCGACCACCACGATCGCATCGTCGACGATGATGCCGATGGCCAGCACCATGCCGAACATGGTGAGCACGTTGATCGAGAACCCCGCCACCAGCATGACCGTGAAGGTGCCGAGCAGCGCAATCGGCGCCACGATGGCCGGGATCAGCGTGTAGCGGAGATTCTGGAGAAACAGCAGCATCACCAGGAACACCAGCACCATCGCCTCGATCAGGGTATAGATGACCTTCTCGATCGAGATCTTGACGAAAGGGGCCGTGTTGAACGGGGTGGCGACGCTCATCCCCGCCGGCATGCTCTGGCTCAACGTGTCGAGCCGCGCCTTGACGGCGGCGGCGGTCCGCACCGCATTCGCCCCCGGGGAGAGCTGGACGGCGGCAAGCGTCGCGGGTTTGCCGTTCTCCCGGTTCGCGAAGCTGTAGGTCTGAGCGCCGGTCTCGATCCGCGCGACATCGCCCAGCACCACCCGCGAGCCGTCGGCCGCGGCACGCAACACGATGCGGGCAAAGGCGTCCGGCGTCTGCAACTGCCCGTCCACCGTCAGGGGCACGCTCACCCGCTGCCCCGGCACGGCCGGCGCGTCGCCCAGCCGCCCGGGGGCGATGCGGGCATTCTGCTGCAGGATCGCCGCCGACAGATCGGTCATCGACAGGCCGAATGCGATCAGCCGCGACGGATCGACCCAGATGCGCAGCGCCTGTTCGGCGCCGAACAGCTGCACCCGGCCGACACCGTCGATGCGGCGCAGCTCCTCGATCACATTGCGGGCCAGATAATCGCTCAATTCCGTCTCGTCGAACCGGCCATCCTCGGATTTCAGGCTGATCAGCATCAGAAAGCCGGAGGTCGCGGACTCGACCGTCAGACCGTTCTGGCGAACGGCCTGCGGCAGGCGGGGTTCGACGGCCTTCAGCCGGTTCTGCACATCCACCTGCGCCAGTTCCAGATCGGTGCCGGGCTTGAAGGTGACGGTGACCTGCGCCGTGCCCGAACTGTCGGCGGATGATTCGAAATAGAGCAGGTTCCTCACGCCCGACAGCTCCCGCTCGATCGGAACCAGAACGGAGTCGTTCATCGTCTGCGGGCTGGCGCCGGTATAGGTGGCATAGATGCTGACGGTGGGCGGGGCCACCGAGGGATAGCGGGCGATGGGCAGCCGGGGCAGTGCAAGCACGCCCGCCAGAATGATGAACAGTGCGACCACCCAGGCAAATACCGGGCGATCGATGAAGAACTGCGGCATGATCCCTCTCCGATCTCAGCCGGCATCGGCGCCCGGGCGCCACATCTGCGGCTCGACGCCGATCCCCTCGGCCAGCCTGTCCACGCCCTCGACCACCACCCGTTGACCGGCTTCAAGGCCGGTGGCGACGCGATAGCGGTGATCGACCAGTTCTCCCAAAGTCACGGGTACCGGCCGGACGGTGGCATCGGCGGCAACGATCCAGACCTGCGGCACACCACCCGCCCGCGTCACGGCCTGCTGGGGGATCATCAGGGCGTCGTCGTATCCGGCCCGCGGCACACGGGCACGCACGAACATACCCGGCAGCAGCTCGCGCGACGGATTGTCGACCAGAACGCGCAGCAGCATATCGCCGGTGCCGGCATCGACCGTGATGCCCGAGAAGAGGATGTGCCCGATCGAGCCGTATGGCGTGCCGTCGCGGCGCAGGATCCTCACCGGCAGGCCACGCCCCTCCCCGTCCGTGGACGGCTGGCCGTCCGGCCCTGTGCGACGCCGCAGGGCCTCACGCAGTGCCTCCAGCGAGCGTGCCGGCTGACGCAGATCGACATAGACCTGATCCACCTGCTGGACGCGGGCCATAGGCGTGGCATCGGTCGGCGAGACCAGGGCACCCTCGCTCACCAGGGCCTGATCGATACGACCTGCGATGGGCGCCTCCACGGTGGTGAAGGCCAGATCCAGCCGGCGGCGGTCCAGGGTGGCGCGGGCCTGTGCGACCTCGGCGACGGCCTGGTCACGCTGCGCCACCGCATCGTCCAGGGCCTGATCGCTGATCGCATCGGCCCGGTGCAGGGGCTCCAGCCGCCGGACCTGCTGGCCGGCGCGCGCCGCGACAACCTCGGCCCGCCGCAAGGCAGCCGCTGCCATCCCGACATCGGCCTCGAACGGGGCGGGGTTGATCTGAAACAGCGGGTCGCCGGCGCGGATATCGGCGCCCTGTTCGAAGAGCCGGCGCTGGACGATGCCGCTGACCTGCGGGCGGATCTCGGCCACGCGCAGCGCAACGACACGCCCGGGAAGATCCTCGACGACCTCCAGCCGCTCGGGCGCAACCTCGACCACCGCCACCCGGGGCAGCGGCGTGGGTGCCCTGGGCGTCGTCTCGTTGCACCCGGCCAGGACAATCATCGCCAGGGTGAGCCCGGCGCTGCTGCGAAGCAGGCGTTCCATCCTCATGCATCGGCCTTTCAGGGAAGACGTCTCCTCGTCCTTTCCGCGCAAGGCGGGACGAGCGGGGCGAACCCTATGCCGGGGGAATGGCGTTTCCGTCGACGGAGTGTGGAGATAGAGTGGAGGCCGCCCGCAAACATGCAGACCAGCCATGCCCCACCCGCCGATCCCCGCCTCGCGGGTTGCCACGTCCCAGCCTTCCGCCCCCCGGGCGCTTGTCCTCGTCGCCGAGGACGAACCCGAGATCGCCGAGATCCTGTCCGCCTATCTCGACCGCAACGGCCTGCGCAGCATCCATGCCGCGGACGGTCGCCAGGCGCTCGACCTGCATCTGTCGCTCAAGCCCGATCTGGTTCTGCTGGATGTGGGGATGCCGCGCCTGGACGGCTGGCAGGTGCTGTCCGAAATCCGCCATCGCGGCGAGACACCGGTCATCATGCTGACCGCGATGGATCAGGACATGGACAAGTTGACCGGCCTGCGGATCGGTGCCGACGACTACATCGTGAAGCCGTTCAATCCGGCGGAAGTGGTGGCACGGGTGAATGCGGTGCTGCGCCGTTCCCGACCGGCCGGCCGCGACCATGGACGGGAGGTCATCCGCGTCGGCCGGCTGCATGCGGATATGGAAAGCCACGAAATCCGGCTGTGCAGCCCGGATGGCGATCAGCCCCTGACGCTGACCCTGACCGAATTCAAACTGCTGACCCATCTGATGCATGCGCCACGGCGGGTGTTCAGTCGCGGGGAATTGCTGGTCGCCTGCCTGCCCGAGGGAGAGACCCTGGAACGCACGGTGGACAGCCATGTCAGCAAGCTTCGCAAGAAGCTGGAGGCAGCCGGTCTGGAGGCCGTGCCGGCCAGCGTGCGCGGGGTCGGCTATCGGCTGGGAGACCCGTCATGACCGGCAATGGCGGTCTCAGCCGCCGCATCATCCGGTCGATGGTCTCTCTCGCTTTGATCATCAGCGCGCTGGCGCTGCTCGGCACCTACGTCTTCTACATACTCTGGTTCGCCCTCTTCCCCACCAGCATCCCCGGCCCCGACGACAGCGGCCTGATCCCGACGACGGCGGAATGGGGGTGGATGGCGCTGACGGCGTTGACGGCCCTTGGCCTCGGCATCCTCTGGGCGCTCAGGCTGGCGCGGCGCATCCTGATGCCGATCAACGCCGTGGCCAGCGGTCTGCATCGGCTGGCCGAGGGGGATCTGTCGGCGCGGGCCACGGCCGATGATCCGCTGCCCGACGAGGCCACGCAGCTGGTCCATGATTTCAATGCCATGGCCGACCGGCTGGAGCGCGCGGAACACGAGCGCCGGTTCTGGAATGCGGCCATCGCCCACGAATTGCGGACACCGGTGACGGTGCTGCGCGGCCGCCTTCAGGGCCTGACCGAGGGGATTTTCGAACCCACGCCGGAGCTGCACCGGTCTTTGCTGACCCAGGTCGAGGGGCTGGGACGTCTGATCGACGATCTGCGGCTGGTCGGCCTTGCCGAAAACGACCGGCTGGACCTGCAGCTCAGGGCGGCGGATCTGTCGGCTGAAATCGCCGCGGTGGTGCAGGTGGTGGAACCCCGGCTGGCGGAGGCCGGCTTCGACCTCTCCTGTGCGCCGGGGGTGACGGCACCGGTCGACTGCGACCCCGTCCGCATCCGTCAGGCGCTGCTGGCCTTGCTGGAAAATGCGCGACACCACGCGACGCCGGGGCCGCTGCGCATCACGACCGTCTGCACGGACGGGGTCTGTCACCTGATGGTGGAGGATAGCGGCCCCGGCGTGCCCGAGGGGATAGCGGGCGAGATCTTCAAGGCGTTCCGCCGCGGCGATCCCCAGGGCCGCAGCAGCGGCCTTGGGCTGGCCGTGGTTCAGGCGATCGCCCGTGCCCATGGCGGCGAGGTGACCTGCCGTCCGTCAGCCATGGGCGGAACCGTCTTCGATCTCGGCTGGCCGGTGATGTCGGGTGCTGCCCGCCATCACTCTACCGTCACCGATTTCGCCAGATTGCGCGGCTGATCGACATCCGTGCCCTTCAGAACGGCGGTGTGATAGGCGAGCAGCTGGACCGGCACGGCATAGAGCAACGGTGCCACCACCGGGTCGACGGTCGGCAGCACCACCACCTCCGCCACCAGATCGGCCAGGCGCCCGGCCCCTGCCTCGTCGGTGATCAGGATCACCCGGCCGCGGCGGGCCACGATCTCTTCCACATTCGATGCCGTCTTCTCGAACAGCGGGCCCGAGGGCGCCAGCGCCACCACCGGCAGGCCGTCGTCGATCAGCGCGATCGGGCCGTGCTTCAGCTCTCCCGCCGCATAGGCTTCGGCGTGGATATAGCTGATTTCCTTGAACTTGAGCGCTCCTTCCAGCGCGATCGGAAAGGCGGTGCCGCGGCCGACATAGAGCACGCCCGTCACATGGACCAGGCTTTCGGCGATGCTGCGCATCCGGTCGTCATTGTTCAGCACGTCGGCGACGCGTGACGGCACCTCGGCAATCGCCTGGGTCAGCCTCTGGTCGCGGGCGGCATCGATGGTGCCGCGGGCACGGCCCAGGCCGATGGCGAGGCAGGCGAGCGTCACCAGCTGGCAGGTGAAGGCCTTGGTCGAGGCCACGCCGATCTCGGGGCCGGCCTTGGTGCGCAGCACCAGATCCGCCTCGCGCGCCATGCTGCTTTCCGGCACGTTGACCACCGCGATGGTGATCAGACCGGCAGCCTTGGCATGGCGCATGGCGGCGAGCGTGTCCGCCGTCTCGCCCGACTGCGAGATGAACACCGCCACCTCGCCCGGGATCAGCGGCGTGTCGCGATAGCGGAATTCCGAGGCGATGTCGACATCGACCGGCAGCCGCGCCAGCTGCTCCACCCAGTATTTGGCGACCATGCCCGCATAGGCGGAGGTGCCGCAGGCGACGATCATCATCCGGCTGAGCGCCTTCGGATCGAAGGGCATCTCCTTCATCTCGATCGTGCCACGGCCGGGGTCGAGATAGGTCCTGAGGCTGTCGCCGATGACGGCCGGCTGCTCGTAGATTTCCTTCAGCATGTAGTGCCGGTGGCCGCCCTTGCCGACCGCGCCGCTGGAGAGTTCGGTCTGCCGCCGCGGCCGCACCACCTCTGCGCCGTCGGCGTCGTAGATGGTCATCCCCTCACAGGTCAGCACCACCATGTCGCCTTCGTCCAGATAGGTGATCTCGCGGGTGAAGGGCACCAGCGCCATGGCGTCGGAGCCCAGATACATGCAGCCCGCGCCATGCCCCACCGCCAGCGGGCTGCCGCGGCGGGCGCCGATCAGCAGTTCCTGTTCACCGGCGAAGACCAGCCCCAGCGCGAAGGCGCCTTCGAAACGCTTCAGCGCCGCCTTGCAGGCCTCCACCGGTGCCAGCCCCTGTTCGATCAGCGCGGTGATCAGCTGGGGAATGACCTCGGTATCGGTCTGGCTGGCGAAGACCCGGCCGGCCGCCTGCAGCTCGGCACGCAGATCGCGGTAATTCTCGATGATGCCGTTATGCACCGCCGCCACCCGGCCGGTGGCATGGGGATGGGCATTGGCCTCGGTCGGTGCGCCATGGGTGGCCCAGCGGGTATGGCCGATGCCGGTCATGCCCGGAACCGGCCGCTCGGCAAGCAGCGCCTCCAGCCGGGCGATGCGCCCTTCCGCCCGGCGCCGCTCGATCCGGCCTTCGGCATCCAGCACGGCGATGCCGGCACTGTCATAGCCGCGATATTCCAGCCGGCGCAGCCCTTCGATCAACACCGCCGCCGCATCCGCAACACCAACGACACCAACGATGCCACACATCAGGCCAACTCCGTGCTTGTCAGGTCATCCCGCGGCCGGCAGACCGCGGTTCCGATCTCAGGGGGTAGCAGAGCCACCCATCCGCTGCCAATCACTTCGCGTTACGGAATGTTGCAGACGCACCGCCTGCGGCGGTCGGCGGATGGCCCATCACGAAACTGCAATCTGCCTGCGATCACCCGCTTGACAGCCATGATGCAGGGCCATATAAAGCGCGCACCTCAGGCGGCCGGGACGGCGAAAGCCGGCACCGACCCGATCCTGCGGGCGCGTAGCTCAGCGGTAGAGCACACCCTTCACACGGGTGGGGTCACAGGTTCAATCCCTGTCGCGCCCACCAATTCGACAAGGCCCCCGGAATCTTCGGATTGCGGGGGCCTTGTTCATGTCAGGCCCCCACCCGCACCGCGATCTCGGCCGTATCGGCCCCCAGCCTGCGCCAGATGCGGCCCAGGATATGCGGGTCGCAGGCATCGCTCAGCCGCTCGTCAGGGCCCAGGCAGCGGGCCAGAATGCCCCCGGCCAGGGCCGCCGCCGCAACCACCACCCGCCCGGGCACCACCGGTCCCGTCAGCCGCAGCGGCACCCGGCCGGCAAAGGCGATCCGGGCCGCCGGTTCGTCGCCCCCCGTATCGCCGCCGACCAGCGCCGGTGCGGTGGAGACCACGGCAAAGGCGATCGCGGCCTCGAAGCGGTCGGTGACCCGCCCGTCCTGATCGATGCCGACCACCGTGCCGGGCGTCACCGCCCGGCAGTCCGGCGCCAGGGGAACATATTCGGCGAAATCCGCCCCGGCCGCGTTGATCGTGCCGGCGGCATTCAGCGAGCGCCCGGTCGTGCCGTTGACACCCAGCGCCAGCGCACAGGCGGGGCCACCGCCCGATCCGGCGACATTGTAGAACCGGGCGCTGACCCCGGCATGGCCGCCGATCATCACGGCCTCCGCCCCTTCGGCCGCGGTCACGCTGCGCAGCCTGATCATGGCGGTGCCGACGCCTGCATCCATCACCTCCAGATGCCCGTCGGCGGTCTGGATCAGATCCCAGCTGCGCGCGGCCCCGCCCGTCGCCTGCAGGCGCAGCCCCACCGCGGAACCGGCCAGATGCAGCCCCTGTGCCGGCGCCGCGGTGCCGATGCCGAGTGCCGCCCGATCGGCCGGCACGGTCAGCCGGTCCACCCCCTGGGTCGCCAGCACCAGCGGTGCGGCAATGTCGGTCCGCAACCGCATATTGCCCCCCTGCCAGGCCAGGGCCCCCTTGCGGCTGCCGGCCTCGCGCAGCGCCAGCGCCGCTTCGCCGCCGGCATTCACATGGGCCGAAACCGTGGCCGCGGTCGGATGGCGCACCACCAGCCCTTCGGCATCGACCGCGCTGCTGTCGCCCACCACCAGCTTCTGGCCGACATCCAGCCGGCCGGTGATGACGTCGCCGACCTTCGAAACCCGGGTCGCAAGTACTGCATCCAACCCGGTGACTTCGGTGGTGGCATGGCTGTGGGCCAGCATGGTGGTCGCCGTCCAGGCACCGGCCCGGCGGACCACGAAGGCCTGTTCGGCTTCGACCAGCACCACCCAGCCGTCGCGGGCGGTGATGAAGCGCCAGCCGCCCGCGGTCCAGAGCGCAAGCTGCCCGTCGCGCCAGGCCCAGGCGCCCGAGGCCCCGAACGGTATCAGATAGGCATCGCCCTCGGCCGGGCTGGCGGGCGGCAGGGTCAGGCTGCGGCTCTTGACCGCGATCTGCGCCAGAACATCCAGCACGGTCAGGGCTTCGTTATGGGTGACGTGTTTCTGCGCCTGGGCGGCCGCAAGCAGCGGCAGCCCCAGGCGCGGCGTGGCATCGGCCATAGCCGGACCTTTCAGGATCTGACGGAAAAGACGGAACGCGCCCTCAGGGCACCACGGTCGCATAGCGCGCCGGGCCGGGCCCGGTCGCCGCACCGATCTGTGCGACCTTCAGGCCAAGAGTGGCGGGTGAGGTGAAGAAGTCGGCGTATTGTTGGGCGGCGGAATAGCTCCAGCTGCCGGCGCCCTCGACGATCACCGTGCGGCGGATGGCTGCCGTCTCGATCGGGCTCGCCAGGATGTCCAACTGGTAGCGCTCGGCCGTCTCGCTCATCGGCTCGTCGGCGCCGTCGGTCCAGCCGGCCAGGCGGTCGGCGCGCAGCCAGCGGATCAGCACCGAGCCGTCGGTCTGGCGCTTCGCCTGAAGATCGACCGGCCGGAACGGCCGCAACCCGGCGCCGGTCAGGCTGTGGATGCGGGTGGGGCCGATCGCACCCGCAGGCGTCACCGCCCGGAAATGCAGCACGGCGCCGATATCGGCCGGCCGCCAGCCCATCACCGCCAGCCGCTCGGGATCCAGAAGATGAACGGTCTCGCCGATCGCATGGGCGCCGATCGCCGCCTCGGTGCCGCGCAGCCCGCGCCGCAGCCGCGACAGACGCCAGAGACCGGCCGACACCCGCTCGATCGCCCCGAAGCTCAGGATCTCGGCCCCGACCAGGGCAAGGCTGCGGCCGCTTTCGGCATCGGCCTCGGTGATCCCGGCATCGACCCGCAGATCGTCGCCGAAATCGACCGTGACACTGGCCAGGTCGTCGCGGAGCGTCGCCGGGCCCGTCGCCAGAAGGGTGGTTGCCGTGCCGCTCGCGGCAGGCGCCAGCACCGCCACCTCTCGCCAGGGGCCGTCGGCCCTGTCGGCCACCTCCACCCGCGCCGCCCTGAGGCCGCCACCACCGCCGGTGACCATCACCACCAGCCCGGGATCGGGGGCGGGTTCCACCACCGGCGGCAGATCCAGCACCGTCACCTCGGCCAGGCCTTCGGCGCGTGCCGGGGCCGTGGTCACCGGCGGGATGTCATCGGCACCGGGGCGGGCCGTGGCATGCAGACCGTCATGGTCGGCCACGGCCTCCACCTCGATCAGCCCGGGCGTACCGAAGGCCATGCGTTCGATCCGAAGCCGGGCCGGCATCATCGGCAGGCGCGGATCGGGTGCAAGCGCGATCACATCGCCCGGCTCCAGCAGCAGATCGCCGAAGCCCAGCCGGAAACGCCAGCGGTCGCGCCCCACCAGCGCCTCGTCGGCGAGCGTGCGGGCGATGCGCGCCGCCTCGTCCGCCGTCAGCACCAGCGGCAGTTCCACCGCCTGGCGATCCTCGGCCCCGGCAAGGCTGCGCCGGGCCCGGGCCAGACCCGGCCGACCGTCGGCGGCACCGTCGATGAAGGCGACACCGATCTCGCGCGGCATCTCGGCCTGCTGGATGCGGGTGCGCTCCACCAGCGGCGGCGGCTCGTCGCCGGCACCATGTGCCCCCAGCCGTCCCGGGTCGATCACGGCGGTGACCGGCCCGCCGCGGGGCACGAAGGCCAGTCGGCCGTCGCGCTCCACCGCATCCACGAACCAGCTGGCGAGCAAGGGCTCCAGCGCCTCGCGCGCGCTGCCCTGGCGGGCGACGACATATCCGCGCAGCGCCATGCCGCTGACGCCGGTCAGGTCCAGCTCGTCCGGATCCACACCGGCGGCCTGGGCCAGATCGGCGATCACCGCCCCCAGATCCGCGGTCTCCGCCGGCCGGGTGAGCGCCAGCCAGCGGTCGATCCAGGCGGCATTGTCGCCCGCCGGCACCCAGGGCACGGCCATCAGCCGCCCGCGCCCCGCGGCAAAGCCGACCACATGGCCGGGCTCGATCTCGACCGGCGTCGTCGCCACCCGCCCCGCCCGATCGATCTGCGCCACCCGGTCGGTGAAGACCACGACGACGATGCCGTCCGCCGCCCGGTGCAGGCCGACCGGCCGCTGATCCGGCCAGGGGTTGAGCGTCTGGTCCCGGTCGGCCGTGGCGGTCAGCCCGGCAAGATGGCGTAGCCGCGCAGCCGACAGCAGCAGCAGGCCTCCGTCGTCGCCGCGCATCAGCGTCCGTGCCGCCGGCAACCCGTCCAGGATCATCGTGGCCTCCACGTCGCTGCCGCTGTCATCCAGCGCCCAAAGCGCCAACAGGCCGCCCGGCCGGCCGCCCAGGATCCAGATCCGCGTGCCCCAGGCGCTGACACCGCGGACATCGCCCGCCACCATCCCGGGCAGGGCCACCAGCCGATGGCGGCCGGTCTCGATTTCCACGAACACAGCCGCCGCCTCGCCGTCGCGCGCATAAAGCTGCACCGGCCGGTCGGCCGGCGCCCAGGCGCAGCCACGCCGGGCCGAGGTCAGCGGGATCGCGTGGCTCCAGCGTTCCTCCGCCAGCCAGCGGCCGCCGGAGCTGCGCTGGCGGGCGACATGGCGGACCCGGTTCACCATGTCGCTCGCGGTCACATGACGGGCGATCGCCCCATCCTCCACCCCGCCATCCATCGAGGTACAGGCATCCGTCCAGGCATAGGCGTTATCGCCGGCAATCCCACCCGCCGGCCCCGTCAGCACATCGATCGGCGTACCGGCGATCGGCGAGGGCAGCCGCCGCAGGCCGTCGCGGGCAACCGGCGTGACGCTGGCAAAGGCGGCGGGATCCACCCCCGCCACCACGGGGCTGCCGCGCACGATTTCGGCCTCAATCAGCGGCACCCGGTTGCCATAGGGGGCAAGCGGCAGGTTTTGGAAGACGAGATAGGCAAGATCGCGGAAGGCCGGTGTCGCAGCCGCCCCTTCATGGGCCAGGATCAGCGGATCCGGCGCCTGATCGGCGGTCCCTCGATACAGCCGGAAATACCGGCCGGGCGCGGCAGAGGCGGCAATGCCGGCCAGCCCCGCCGCGGGATCGGCCGACCAGATCAGCGTCTCGTCGGCCCAGATCCGCCGGATGCCCAGGATCGGCCCCTGGGCGAAACCCACGGCAAAGCTTGCGAAGTACTCGTACTCCACCCGCCCGGCCGACAGCAGCCGGCCGGCGCCCAGAATGCCGAACACCCCGCCGACGGATGTGGTGACGGGGATGATGCGGCGGCGTTCGGTAATCGGCCGCGCCCAGATGATGTTGCCCGCCAGCCGCACGCTGCCATAGACCCGGGGAATGACCCGGCCATGGCCGGTGGTCTGGACCGCCAGATCCTGCAGCCGTGGCCCCTCGCGCGGCTCGAACCCGCCGCTCGCCGCCCGGCGCGCCAGGCTGCCCAAGGCATCACCCAGCCCGCCCGAGGGCAGCAGCCCGCTGATCAGCGAAGTGAGAAAGAACCCGGCCATGATCACTCCGCCTCCAGCGCGCCCGGATCGGGTGTGAAGGGAAAGCCGCGAAAATTGACCGTATTGTCGAAGCGCGCCGCACAGGTCGCGATCCGCTTGTCGCAGCCGACCCGCAGCCGGTAGCCGCAGCCGGCCGGGGGTGCCGTCGGCAGCGGCCGGGCCAGGACGATGCCGCCTTGCGTGCTGGTCGCGACATCGGCCACAAGGCCGGCAAGTGCGCCGTCCAGGATCGTCAGGCGGCCGCCGTCGAACCAGCCGGCCGTCTCGGTCCGGGCGGGATCGGCGATCGCGGTGGCGGTTGCCGCGGCGATCACCCCGTCGACCTCGAACCCCGTGCCCGCCACCGTCACGCCGCAGCGGGCATCGGCGAAATCGGCCGTACAATCTGGGCCATAGGCGATGCCGATGCCCTGCTGCAGGCGCTGCGACACCCCCCGCAGCTCTGCCCGCCAGCGGCTGCCGGTGATGGAGATTTCGCCGATGCGGCCCGCCGCCAGCAGCAGCCGCCCGGCTTCGGGCGCCGTCCAGTCGGCAATGGCGAAGTCCACCCGGGCATCGTCGAACCGCCCGCAGGCGATATCCGCGGCCGAGATCGCGTCGTCATCCAGCGGCCCGCCGACATCCAGCCCGTCTACCCCAAGCCCGGTGCGGGCATCCACCGCCCCCGGCACCATGCCGGCGCGGGCGCGGTAGAGCGTGCCCTCGACCACGAGATCGCGGTCATGATCGGTCAGGCCGATGACCGCGCCGTCATGGCGTTCCACCCGCCAGAGCCGGGCCAGGCTGCCCAGCGGCCGGGTCAGTGCGGCGGCAAGCGCCGCCGAGGTCGTGCGCATGGTGTCTCCCCTCCCTCAAAGCCGGATCTCGACCAGCGGCACCGCACGCAGCGCACCGATGCCATAGTCTTCCAGCGTCGCCGGCAGGTGGTCGGTGTCGAAGCGGACCGGCACGTCGAAAGCAAAGCCGGCCGTCAGCACCACCCCTGCCGCAGGCGCCACGGCAAGGCTGACCAGGCCGGTCGCGGCATCGACGGCGAAGGCCGCCGGGGGCAGCTCGGCCCCGTCCGCCGCCACCCGCACGCTGCCCGCGACGGGCTTCACGATCCGCCGGTCCACATGCCAGGGCGGCGCCTCGTAGCGCTTGATCAGCTGAAAGCCGGTGGTGCTGCCGTCCCCCTGGCCCAGCGGCTGGTCCAGCGGCCCGGGCGGACCATTGCCGGCATCGCTGCTGCAATCGGTCCAGTCCTTGAAGCGGAAACCGCAGGCCCGGCCACGGCGGGCGCGGAAAAAGGCGATCAGCCGGGCCAGCTGTTCAAGCCCGCGCACGCCCATGGCGATGTCGTACCGGGCGCGCGCCTCGGCCCAGTCGGCATTGCGCCGCTCATGGCCCGAAGCCAGCACCACGACATCGGTGGAAAATACCGGCCCGCCCGCAGACCCCCAGGCGATGTCCTCGGGGAAGCGGATGTCGTGAAAATCCTCGATCATCGCATCCGACCATCAACCATCGCGGCGGCGCGCGCGTTCGGCCGCCTCTGCCGCAGCACGGGCCGCCCAGGCCCGGCCCGGCTCCAGCCGGTCACGCCGCCCGGCCCGGCCGGCAAGTTCATCGGCCGCGGCAGGCCGCGGCGTGGTATCGACCGTCTCGGTCATGTCTCGTTTCTCCTCAGAATTCCGTGCAGACAGGGGGGGCGGCCGCGGTGAGTTCCAGGGCGACGGCCGTGCCGTCGAAGCCGTTGGCGCTGATCAGCCCGGGGGGCAGCACCAGCCGCCGACCGGCGCCGGCCCGCCCCAGATCCAGGATCACCGATACCGTCCCGGCCAGAGCGAGGTGGCCGGCGAGCGTCGCCGCCGTCACTCCGGGCTCGAAGCCGAGTGTCAACGTCACGCCCCCGCCCAGCCAGGCGACCGGCACCGGTCGATCCGGGGCCGTCTGGCCGTGAAGCCGGACTGCCAGGGTCAGCCGGCAGCGCCGAAGCGGCGCCAGTGCCACCCCGTCGATCCACAGCCCGACATCCCCAAGGGCGATCCGCGGCGAGGTGTCCGCCGGCCCGAATGCCGCAACCGTCTCGGGCTCAGCCGGGAGCCCGCGGAGCCGCACCCCCAGCCGCGGCGGGCCGGTCTCGTCCAGGTCGAGCGTCAGTCGCGCCGGACGGGCGCCGGTGATCCGGCTCGCAACCCCGCCGGCAGCCGGAGCAATCAGCACGCTCAGGGCCGGCCCCCCGCCCATCGACGGCACCAGCAGGTCGAGCAGGGCAAGGCTCGCCGGCATCTCAAGTTCAAGCATCGGCGCAACCGGCCCCCCGGCCAGAACCGGCTGGCCGGGCTCTGCCGGATCGGCACCGGTGCGGACGGGTCGTGTCATCTCCAGGTCGAGCGCCGTCACCACCGGCACCAGACCGGCGCCGGCCATCGTCTCCAGCCGCACCGCCAGCGGTGCCGGGGATCGGATCTGCATGTCATCTCCCCCTCCTCAGGCGCCGTCGATGCGCCAGAACACCGCCAGGGTCAGCCTGGCGCCCTCGGCATCCAGCGTCAGGGCGGCACGGCTGAGACCGGTCAGGCCGGCCACGACCCCGCCCCCCGCCTCCAGCGCCGTGCCGGGTGGGAAGGCCGCCAGCACGACATCGGCGGCGGCATCCAGCGCCGCCATGCCGGTGCCGGGCGGGGCCACCGCCTCGACGGTCTGGCGGCCGGTCAGCGCCGCATGGCCGCCGGTACCGGCGATCGCCGCCTCCATCGGCCCCGGGGACGGCACCAGCCAGGCACCCGCGGCGGGCGGGGGGCCGCCGCGGGTGTTGGGCCAGCGCACCGGCAGGCCGGCCATGGCGGCCGCCGCCCCCAGCCGGGCATCGAAAGCGGCACGCAGCCGCGTCTGCACATCCGGGGCGAGCGAGGTCATCACCCGCCCTCCCCGCCGGCCGGCGCGCTGAGCTGCAACCGCCAAAGGTCCAGCACCGCCACCGGGCGGATCGCCTCACCCACCCGCCAGTCGGCGAGACCGATCACGATCAGGTCGCCGGGGGCGGGTGCAACGCCCAGACCTTCGACCAGGGCCGGACGGCGCGGGCCCGATGCGGCCGAAAGATCGGGCAACTGCCCGGCGGCAACGGGATCGCGCCCCCAGATCAGCCGCCCGGCCGCCAGCCGGGTGCGGGTCTCGGTCGTCGTCCCGGTCGCCGGGTCGAAGGCGGCGGTCACCCGGTCCAGCGCGCAGTCGAGCGCAAGCCCGCCCGCCCCCGCCAGCAGATCGCCCAGCATCCGGCCGAGCACGGCATCGATCCGGGTCATGTCCGCACCAGCCGGCGGCGGTGCCGCACCGGAGCCAGAGGCGCCAGCAGACGGGCGGCAAGCGCCAGCGCACCGCCGGCCCCCGCCGTCTCGCCCGGGGTCTCGCCGTAATCGATCGCGACATCGCCGAGCGTCAGCCGCCGTGCGGCACCGCCGGCCGCCTGTTCGGCAAGCGGCCGGTCCAGCGCCGCCAGCGCCAGTTCGATACAGGCCTGTGCCACCGGGGCCGGCACGGCGACGCCGTCGAGCCCGATCCCGGTCGCAACCCGCGGCCAGGCCAGAGGCTGGCCGGCATCGGCAGGCTGGCCGATGAAGTCGTGGAAGGCATCGATATGGGCCGTCGCCTCGACCAGTGCCGCCAGACGGCGGCCGGCATCGGCATCGGCCCAGACGGCCCGGCCGCGGGCGGCGTGATGGGCATCGGCCTGGGCGAGGTCGGCATAGGTGGCGACGGTCATCGCACGATCCTCCCGTCGTGCCTCAGGCCACCGTCAGCCGCACGCCGGCCAGGCTCTTGACGTCGGCCGCGGCAACCTGCCAGTTGGTCTTCTGCTCCAGCGCCGCATCGGTCGGGTTGATGCCGCCGGCCACCACGTCCCAGGCGAAGCCGCGCAGCCGGACGTTGAAGGCGTATTCGCCCTGAATGCGCATCACCAGGTTCTCAAGTCCCGTAATCACGTCCGAAACGATCGAGCGCTCCTCGCTCTCGGCCACCTCGATCGCATCCTCGACCAGCCCCAGCACCCGATAGCGGTCGGGCGTGCCCGGCGCCACCAGCGCCGGGCTGTCGATCACCAGGGTCGGCCGGCCGAAGCTTGCGACCGTGCCCTGATAGATCGTGACCCCGGCCACCTCGAACACCTTGTCGGCGACGCTCTGGGCCATCAGGTCGTAATAGGGCTTGGAATGCATCACGAAGCACGAGATGCGGCCGCCGGCATCGCCCAGCCGGGCCATGGCCCGGACCAGCGTGCCGTGGGCAAGGCCGGGCTCGGCCTCGCCCGAGACGTCGAGATCGAGCGCGGCCACCCCCGACAGCGCCGCAGAGGCGGCCCTGAGTGCGGTGTCGACATAGTCGACCGCCACCGCCTTGCCGATCTGCCGGCCAAGCAGGAAGGACATCTCGCCCGGGTCGCGGCCCAGCTTGCGCAGGCTGTCCAGGGTGTTGGCGACCGGGCCGATCCGGCGGTTGATCTTGATGCCGACGGTCTCGGCCTGGGCAAGCGGCGTGTCGGCCACCCCCCCCACCGCGTCGATATTGCGGCGGGTGACGAGCGAGGCCACGCGCGAGATGAAGCTTTCGGCCGCGTAATGGCCGCGGCGGCGTTCCGGCACCAGCCGGATGGCCCCGCCCGAAGCGGCGTTGAAGGCATCGGCGTTCTGTTCGACGACCTCGACCATGCCCCCGAAGAATTCTTCGGGGGCGATGCGGAAGTCCTGTTGGGTACCAATGGTCATATCGTGACGTCTTTCGTGTGAAGGGTCTGAAGATCAGGGATCGAGGTCGAGATAGGCGGCACGGCCATGCTCGCGGATGAAGCGGGCACGTTCGGCCGGCCCGCCCAGATCGGCGCGGCGGCGATGGCGGCCGGCACCGGCTTCGGGGCGGGCGCCGCCGCCATGGCTGTCGGGGGCGGCGAGATAGGCGGCCCCCTCGCCCGCGGCCCAGTCGGTGACGAAGTCGGCAAGCGGCCGGGTGCTGCCGTCGGCAAGCCGGGCGGTCAGCAGGCGGGCGCCCTCGTCGCCCGCCACCTCGATCAACGGGCGGAGCAGGGCCGCGGCCCCCGCGACCAGTGCCGGCGCCACGCCGGCGCGGGCAAGCGCGGTTTCAAGCCCCTGATCGACGAGCAGGCGGTGCAACTCGCCGCGTTCCCGCTCCATGCCGGCGGCAAGGCTGGCGAGTTCGGCGCGGTGCCGGCGATCCAGCCGGGCGCGCAGCGCGGCCAGGGCCGCGGCTTCTTCGGAAGCGGCCTCGCCGCTCTCGGTCAGGCCGGGCTCCGCGGGCATGGGGGAAGCTTCGGGCAAGCGGGTGTCCTGGGGCGGCACCGGCGGTGCCTCCCGGGTCTGGTCGGTCATGATCGGATGTCCCTAAATGCCGGCGGTGCCCGATGCGGCGCCGGCCGGCAGGATTTCGCCGCGGGTGAGCGCCCGGCGCAGTTCGCCGCGGGCGATCGCCCCGCTCTGCCAGGCCTCGACCAGCGCCGTCAGTTCGTCGGCGGCCATCGGCCGGGGCCAGTAGTCGGTGTTCAGCGCCACGCGCGTGGGTGGTGCGGGCTCGATGCCAAGCCACGGCTTCGCCAGGTCCAGCGCCCGGCCAAGCCCGTCCCCGGCCGCCTGGGCAAGAGCCGACAGCGCCGAATTCTCGCCCTGCCGGTGGATTTCGGCGGTCAGCGCCGCCTCGGCGACCTTCTTCTCGGGTGCCAGCATGCGCGCGCCGAGTGCAGCCATCTGGGCCTCCTTGCGGTCGAGCAGGCGTTCGAGCACGCCCAGCCCCTCGCCGCGGAATTCCAGAAAGAAGGCCCTGGCCTCGGGCGCCTCCAGCACCCAGGCCTCACCGGCGCCGATCGCCAGCGGTTCCGTGCCGTCGAAACGCTGGCCAGTGACCACCGCGGTCGGCAACCCGGTGTAATGGGCGCCATGCTCCAGATCGGCGCTGGTGCGGTAATGCGACAGGTTGACCTCGACCAGGTCGAGCAGCGGCGGCCGCGCCACCTCCAGCCCCGGCCCGCGCGGGCCGATGCACAGGAAGGGGATCCGGCCGAGTGGCCGGCCGGCGGCACGCGGCTCGATCTCTGCCACCAGGCTCGGCCGCTCGCCGCCGCCGCTCGCCCAGAGGCGCTGGCGATAAATGCCGTCGGGGTCCAGATCCAGGCTCCGGCGGCGCCGGATGCCCGCCTCGTCCTCGCCCTCGTCCAGCAGCACATGGACCAGATGCCGGCCCGCGCGGCCATGGCCGCGATCGAGCCGCCAGTCCAGGATCGCCTCGGCCGGATAGGGTGCCAGATAGGGCAGTTGCCCGGCCTCGGCCGCGGCGGCCCTGCTCTGCGGCCCCCCCGCCTCGCCGGGCGGATGGTCGACCAGCAGGCCGATCCGGC